>Ga0325404_1001397_pt1 | contig 25567 bp, 15 predicted proteins | sample PopdelMetagenome_18_FD_205664 | JGI IMG/M metagenome (GOLD analysis project Ga0325404, IMG submission 205664) | Populus deltoides microbial communities from Bellville, Georgia, United States - Xylem-Control-R1 | ecosystem: Host-associated > Plants > Phyllosphere > Stem > Wood/Secondary xylem...
ACGCGTATCAAAATTGGCAATATATAAGACTTTAGATCAGGATAGCATGTAGAAAAAGAAAAGGAACAAACAGAGAGCATAATATTCTAATAAGCTGCACGAGTCACCACCGGAGTACTCCACATTCCCAGATCACTATCAATTGGGTGTATAGGTGCAGCAGATGCATCCGTGACAGGGATCTTGGCTCTGTGAGAAGCTGCCACTTGGAAAGCCAGGAAGATCTTAGAGGCCAGAGCCCACCATTAATTTATCTATCATAAATAATTTGATGGTGGGCAGATACCCGACTCATGTGAGCCTTCTTAATGTGCTGTTTATGTCTGGTCTGCATGTTTCTCACGAGCCGGCCTGCAGCATGAAATTAAGGGAAAGCAAGCCCAGAAATGAAAGTAGTATTAACGTGACAATTGCGTGTAATCTCTGAAACTCAAAGCTTTCAGACAGCCACTCCATTTTTTATGATTTATTATATTGGAGGGCAGGCAGCAGGCTACTTTTTGTATAATTGGTTGACAATGATACTGGGAATCCACGACAATGGAGTTCGTCATGGAGATGCTACAACAGGGATGCTTCGAGTATATTATATGGTTTAAGGATTTTTAATCTTTCAGAATTCAAGTTGCCAGAATCAAATTACGATCCTTCTGCTCCACCCCCTTCTCAATGGCTTATCTTTAGAGAAGAATAAGATAAAGTTTTGTTAATTGTTTTGCAAAGCTAGCCGTTTGACAACAAATGATGAATCTTGTTCATTGGCTAAGACGTCAGATAGAAGAGCAGTTTACGTGACAAATCCTGGACCGATGACTTTACTTGTCTTGCATTTTAATTCTTTATTTCTCAAGAGAATAGAAATTCAATTTCTTTTATCCCCATGCATATGCACGCGTGCATCCTTGTAGGGCAATCCTTGTTCAGACAGGGTCCGATTTAAATAGTCACCCAACCTCCGAACTACATGCTGTCCTGAATTTGGGTGACCATTTGCATTTTAATAATCAAATCTCTGTTTAAGTTGTCCTTCAAGAGTAGAAAGTTGAAAATAACAGTTGGCTTAAACAATGCGGTAGCCATCCTTCTCTATTTATTTATACAAGTAGACAACATATAGTAAGATTAGAGCACTACACAAGATCAAAGCTATAAGCTATACATGGTAAGTATAATTGCTATAATATACATCCTATAATTTAACACTTCCTATAACATGCCCCTTTCAAGCTAAGAGTAATATGCCCCTTTCAAGCTAAGAGGGGGGACTTTACACGAAGCTTGAGCTGAAAATGAGTAAAAAAAGCATTAAGAAGTGGCTTTGTAAAAATATCAACAAGTTGATCATTGGATAGAATAAAATTAATCTGAATTTTTTTATTCGTAATTTTATCACAAACAAAGTGATAATCAACCTCAACATATTTAGTACGAGCATAAAAGATTGGATTCTCATACAAATAAATAATATCCAAATTGTCATGCCAAATGATAGACATAGAAGTAGGAGTAATCTATAGATCTGACAACAGATGATAAAGCCACAAGACATTAGCAGTACCATAAACTAAAGTCATATATTTTGCTTCAGTAGAAAAGCGAGTAACAATTTATTGTTTGCCCGATTTCTAAAAGATATGAGTAATGTTGAAATACACAAGATAAGCACTAGTCAACTTATGATCATTAACACTATCAACATCAATAAAATCATTAAGAGATAAAGATGAACTACGAGTAATATATAAACCATAAGAGTGCGTACCATTCAAATAACCAAAAATACATTTAACGACAACCCAACAAACGTTGGTAGGAGCATACATAAATTGACATACTTTGTTCACAAAGTAACATATATTTGATCTCATAAAAGTGAGATATTGAAGAGCACCAACAATTTGACAAAAACATGTAGGATTAGAGAACAAACTGGCTGTCATAATATCTAGCTTTGAGGAAGAAGCAAGAGTATCAATAGGTTTACATGATGACATACTTACTCTATGAAGAATATTAAGTGTATATTTATGTTGTCGTAGCATGAGATCCATATTAGTTGGTTGAATTTCAATCCCCAGGAAGTAACGAGCAACACTTAAATCTCGAAGCTTGAACTTTAAGCTCAACAATCTAACCAATCATTCAAGTAAGACCAAACTACTTCTAATAAGTAAAATGTCATTAATATAAATAAAAAGATAGAAGATGTCGCTCCCCACAAACAAAATGAATAAAAATGTATTAACCTTGTAGGCATGAAAGCTAATGGATATAAGGTATTCATTAAGCCAAGTATACCAAGTCCGAGGAGCTTGTTTTAATCTATATAGATACTTACAAAGCCAACATATACGAGAGGAAATAGTAGGATGGATAAAACCAAGAGGTTGTTGTATTTACACTTTTTTGTGAAGTGTACCATTAAGAAAAACATTATAAACATTGATTTGGTTAATTTGTTAGCCTCTATAAATTGTAACAGTTAGAACTAAATGAACAATATCTAAATAGTCAAAGCCTTTATATTGAGTAAAACCTCTAGCAAATAAACTAGCCTTATATCGTTCAATGCTACCATCAACACACCGTTTAATTTTATACACCCAAAAGACTATCAACCACATTTATAGAGGGGGTGAAAGGGAACTAATGACTAAGTACCATTGCAAAGTAATGCTTGAATTTCAGCCTGCATAACTTGATGCCAATACTCATATATGTTTGCCTCAAGAAAAGTATAAGGTTCATGATCACTAGAAAAAGTTACTCATGATGTAGAGGTGGTAGGGGAAGTTGAAGATGCTGATAAACTTGCTGTTTTGGGCTGTCAAATAACCATAGGATGCTATCAATATACTGAAAAGGCAGAGGAAAGGTGGAACTTGAAGCCTGTTGAATAGGGTAGTTGGATAAATCAACAACCAAGTGAAAACCATAAGGTGATGAAGTTGAGGTGGTGGAAGATGATGAACCAGATATGGAAGCATACTGGGCAGCAACATTAGAGGAGGTTGAGATTAGCATCCCTGAAGGGACATAACCTGAACTTAAAGAATGGTAAATAGATAAAGATGCATGTGGTGATAAAGGCACAAGACTAGAAGGCACGATTGAAGGGTCAAATGATGGAGGTATCATGAGTAGTGAGTTAGATTTAAGTGATGAGAAAGTAGTTAGAGAAAAAAGGTTTGTAGTGGAGTTTGATGAAGGTGAAGGCGTGGGAAAATTAGCTATATGGCCAGAGTTGTCAAATGAAAAAAGATGTTCATAAGATCTTCCATGACAAGAAATTTAATTTTTTTGAGATGACATGTTAAGACAATTATAACCTAGATGAGAAGTGTTATAGCCTAAAAAGACATATAGAATGGAACGAAAGTCTAACTTATAAACATTATATGGACGAAGAAAAGAAAAACAAAGACACCTAAAAGTACGTGAAAAACTATAATCAGGAGTATGGTGGAATAGACATTCAAAGGTTGATTTATTTTGTAACACAAAAGTAGGCATACAATTAATGAGATACACATAAATTTCAAACGTATAATTTCAAAACTATAAAGGTGCTTTACACTAACCAGGAAGAGTATGACTAATTTCGACTATATACTAATGACGATGTTCAGTAGTGCCATTTTATTCATGAGTATGTGGACAAATTAATTGGTGGTGAATACTAATTGTCTGAAAGAAACTATGTAATTTTCTATAATCACCACTCCAGTTTCTTTAGACAGATTTTATTTTGCAAGAAAATTGCTTTTCCATTTGAGCTTGAAAGCAATGAAAAAAATAGGAAATACATCATATTTCACAACAAGAAGATAAAACCATATATATTTTGTATGAGCATTCACAAAAATGACAAAATAACAAAAGCCATAGGAAGAAAATATAAGAGCGGGGCCTAAATAACATTACTATAGATTAAATGAAGAGGAGTAGAAGTTCTATGACCTGTAGATCCTAATGACAAATGCAATGATTTTTCTAATAGACATGCTTGACAATGAAAATTGAAATGTCTAGAATTGCAAGAAACTTTATTATTTGAATCTAAGAAACTTAACACATGAGGAGTAGAATGACCCAATCAACGATGCTAGATATCAACAGATATAGATACACAAGCATACCAAAAATCTTAAGGAACAAACATTGTAGAAGACTTAGATAAAACTTAGAGACCATCTTTACTCTAACCGAAAATGAGCACTGTCTTGGTTATGAGGTATTTAACATAAAACATAAATGAGTGAAATTTAAAAAACATTTTATTTTCAAGATAAAAACTTTTGAACAGATAATAATGGTTTTTTTTTTAATTTGAGGCTATAAAACATTAGAAAAAATAAAGGTTCTTCTCGATGTGTATAATTTAGTATCAGAAGTATGGAATATGATAAGTCCTTTACCATTACTGACATACAATTGATTAATACCAAGATAAGGTTCTAAACTTGTCTTGCTTACAATATCGAGATCGACATATTAATTTGCACCTATGTTTAGAAACCAATCAACATAACTTGCTGTGGAAATATTGCTAAGAGGTTGGTTGGCATTAGCTTGTAACATGTGACTATGGAGTTGGGAGCGCTACTGAGCCAAGTGATAAAAAACACATTATAGTTGGCACCTAAAAAAGACTATGTATTAGACCATCGATTGGATGAAGGGAAACAATTACCTTACTACCAATTGTGTTGCTGCTAGTTGCTGTTGTTAGGACCACTTTTCCCATGGTAAGAACTATTACCACTGTTAAAATTTTTGCTGTTGTTTTTCTTGAGCAAGCCACAATTGAAACTACCTCTACCACTATGAGAATTATAGCTACTATTATGAAAACCAAAGGACTGTTATGATGAGAAAAATTGATGTTGGATAATAAAAGCCGAGGAGGGCTGAGCTGGTGTAGGTAGCAGCGGAGTAGTAACAGAGCTTTCAATGGATTGTAGGGAACTTTTATAAAGAAACTCATTTGTGAGGAGGTGACTGTGGAGATCAATGTAGGAAATAGGGTCAACCTTGGTGGATAAAATGGTCACCAAGTCCTTGAATTCACTGTGAAATCTACGAAACACATATAAGTTGAAATCTTGTGACCCAGGTCATTATACACAAAGCATATGCATGAAAAAATTGTGAAGCTTAATCCCTAACAAATCAAACATTGAAGGATAAAATCGAGAAAAAAATCATTTATACAAAATGATCTTAAATAGAAAATGACAATTAAAAAAATGAGGACAAAAAAAAATTAGAGGGTAACTAGAAATTTTTTATTTAAGGGTGAAATTGAAAAGAAAAATAACTTTAACAAAATGAAAAAAAAATCAAAATAATAAGGAGCAAACTGGAAAAAATAATATACCATAAATTTAGATTGAATGATGAAATTAAAAATAAATAAAACTTTTACAAAATAGCCAAGGAAAAAAAACAAAAGAATAAATGCTAAATTAAAATATAATATATGATAACTTGAGATTGAAAGATGAAATAAAAAACAAATAAAACTTTTATAGAAGGGTAAAGAACAAAAAATATAAATCAAAAGATGAAGGATCAAAGTTTAAATATCAACAAAAAAAAGGAGCAATTAGAAATTTTCAAGGGAAGGAGAGAAAAAAGAAAAAAACAGAAGAAATCATGGCCGACGAGAAGTTGCTCCACCACCATTGCGACACATCACCTCAACCATGAAGAGGATATGGTGACACATCAAATGACTTGACTAAAGGGTATTTTTGGCCATCAAGAGATGTCATGTGCGATGACCTAAATGTGCTGGTGCCTTTCATTCACTAACGCATGGACCTATAACCTTTTCAATTTAAATAATATTTAATACATATTATAAGACCAAATTGCCCTTGATTTACTTGGTAATAATGGAAAAAAAAGTCCTATACACAAGCTGTTTTCTTTTTTCTTTAAAGGGTAAATTTCATATTTTATTGATAATCATACCTTATCAATCCTTTAATGATCAATGGGCCATGCAAAATGACCAAATTATCCCCAAGCCTAAGGTAAATGAATTTCTTTAGAAAGGGAAAAATTGTAAAAATATTATTCCAGTGAATAATGTTTTATTTATAGTCTATAGTATTTGCACTTTTTATTTTAGCTTTTGTTAATTGGCAATGTTTTTACTTGATCAATTTTACCATATCCATGATGTGTCATCACCTAACTCAAGCATACCTTATATTTTACAATTGTTTTCCTCTTTTTTTTTATATATATATAATTTATAAACACTAAAGTACAATATATATATTCAATTTTTTTAATAATTAAATATTATTTTATAAATTTGAACATGTGAACTTACTAGACTGTCTTTCTCATAGCGTAGCATTGTTATGCTTAGTTGAGAATTTATTTAAAATATATTTAATAAGTGTGTTTAAGGTAAAATTAAATATGAAATCCACTCATATTTAGGGTTAAGACTTTGTAGATAATTATTTCTAATATAAGTATTTTAATATGGAACATTAACATGTCTAAAATCAAATATAGATAAATAAAAAATTAATCTTAAAAAACTTTTGATGAATACAATTTTTCAAATCTAAAACTCCAATCCTACATTACAAGATCACAAGATATTTTTTTTTTATGGCTTGTATAGGGTGACTTAAGAAGTTAAAATTAAGTCCTTGTAGGTGCCAACACTTTTAGTGGAGAGACACCCTAAGTATACGAACTTCGAGATTAAACCATATCGCTTGCTTGGCTCAATATTTGGATTTTACAAAAAAAAAATAATAATCTGATTTTAAAGGAATAATGAAGGGTTTTTCTTTGTATTTTATAATGTATAGTTAAGGGTTAAAACAACGAGAAAGAACTAATTAGACCTTTGACCGGTTGTGCAATTTCTTAATTAATAAGGTTACTGTAGATTACTTGTATTAAAATTATTTGCACATAGTGATATATAATTAGCTTTAAGGATAAATAATATAATCCTTGATATCAATGTCCTTCTATTTCTGCTGGAAGTTTATCAAAAGATAAGAATGAGATTTTCATTGCTCTAATTATTTAGAACTTTTTTTTTTCAAGATAATAGGGTGTGATTTGATTGTTTTATATTTTTAATACTGCTGCAATAGTTTGTCTTATATATACATAACAAAACTATACTTCCAAACAATAGATAATCGCCAGTGAATGTCTCACGTCACTGTATGAAGATCTCGGTTTGAGTTTCTTGGTCATTCCGTCAGAAAAATCGTTTCAAAAAAATCCACGTCCTCACATCGTTGTAACTTTTCAAAAATTGATGTATTCCGTTAGCAATACAGTTGGTATATACCAACAGAATTATTCCGTCGATATATACTGACTGTATTGTCGATGGATTCTATGTTGTCGGTAATTATTACTTGTGGCAAAGGTCTATCGGTATATTCCAATAAAATTAAAAATTAATTTATATTCATCGATAATTTTGTTAATTTTCATTGATTTTCTAGGAGCGAGAGGAGGTTACAGTAATAAGGCCATAATAATGATAGCAACGACGCTTTAATTTATTATTGTTGTGAAGATGGTTAAAGTAATTAGTTAGATAATGATGTTGGTGACATATAACAAGTTAGTAAATTATGTGGAATATATTGACGAATCTTTAAAAATATTTCCAACAAAATCACGCCAGATTTGATCTTCATGTTTAAGCATAAAAATAAAAACTAATTCGTCAAAAAAAAGAAAAAGAAAAACCTTATTCGTCAAATCAGCAATAAAGATATACATGAACTTTTGAGACAATCTTTTTTTGATTCGAATAGCTTGCTAGGTATAATCGGTTCAACAACACTTTTTGATTGGCGATGGTCTAGTGGGACTCCTTCGTGAGAGATGAGGGAAAGGGGATAAGATGTCGAATTTGAGTTTTGCCTTCATTATGTCCGTCTATAAGGGAAAATAAAAAAACCTAGGGATACCATTTGTTCATTTTACATGTAGGAAACCTAATTTTATTGATATCATGATATTAATGCGTTGTCGGGTATATACACTAAAAGCGTGTCTGGTATTGTAATAATGGTTACTTTATAATGTGTTTTCTTATTTAGAAATAAATCAAGATAATATATATGTTTTTTAATTTTTAAAATTTATTTTTAACACCGGCAAACCAAAACAATCTTAGAACACCGACGAAAAACAAACAATGCGCAAAAATAAACAATAACTTTGTTAGGCACGAATCAACTCTTCGAACGGCAATGGTCTTTCATTTGTCGAGACCAGACGGAGTAATTAAACATATTGTAACAAGAACTGACAAACATTTGGTTAAATAATTTGTAGAAGGAATCTCAGAGCGTGCAGTGTGGATTTTTCAATTTAGGAAGACGAACGATTCAAGATCGTTTGCTTGGGAAACTAACCACCCCTCATGTGCGACCACAAAATCAAAGGCAGAAAAGATTGAAAATCATGGCAAGTCAAAGATGGAATGGTCAAATTACGCGTAAATTAGAATTAAGCCCATGGAGCTTGACGCTCACACGCTTTCAAATAGCGTTGTTAACAAAATACAATTAGAGGGAGACAAACAGCCGCTAACCAGGGTGGCCCCAGCCTCCTCCCCCCGCCTAATGGAAGCAGGCCACTTCTCTGCCCTTGTTTTCTCTTGTTCCTCCGAGCGCACGCCCTTTATCTGCTGACGTGGATTTATTCTTTATTTTTTTCTTTTCTTCTTTTTCTGCTCGACTTTAAGATTGCCTAGAAACGATTAATATTCTAATTCTTTAAAGATTTAGAGTTTATAAAAGAAAAACTGAGACTTTCTATTTAGATGTAACATTTCTCTATTTAATAGAGCTTTTAAAATTGAATTTAGAAAGCACATTTTAGAAATTCTTCATAGTTTTTCTTTATAAGTTTTCACTACTTTTGAAATAAAAAAGGTCATGAAAAATATAATTTTTTTTTATATATATGCAATTTTTAAAAATGTAAAAAATTAATTTTTTTTATTTTTCCTTATAGTTAGTCAGTGTCATGAATTTAATCTGTGTTATAAATATAATATAAAGTTTTTTTTTAAATTAACAACATAATTTAATTATAATCTTTTCACGGAATGAAATAAAATTATTATATTATACAATGACTATTATAATTAAGTTATGAATTTGATTTTTTTATATGAAAAACAGCTATGAATCCATTATCTTTATTCTTAACAAATGAACATATTATTTAATTTTTTTACTGAAAAAGAAAAGAAAAACAGAAAATGAAGATGAAAAATAGTTTCCATTGTTAAGCACACCCAGCTTAGTCTCTCTTGCAGCAGTGTTTTCTGTCCGACCTTCGCACTGGATGGTATGATAGCGAAGAAGTACTGTGCCTTTATTTTCCCCTACAATATTATTCAAAACTGGGATCAAAATCGTGAGAGTTAATCTTTCATACGAAATTTAATCTGAAGACATATATATCTGCCGTAAAATAAATAAATAAATAAAAAAGAAATAAAAAAAACATGTTGGACTGTCACACGTATAAAGTCGATGTCTCCTATATATGCTCGTTGATCTCTATTTAAATCAAGTACATGAAATTAACCGAAAGTGTCAACCTAGTCTTAGATTATAATATTAATTACCTCTCCCTCGCTCTCCGCCACTCCTCTCATATGTATAAGAGGTAGCGCCTCGACCATTATCGATCATACCTTCGAGCTTCAAATTCTGGATTGATAGTTTCCTTCCTTCCTTCCTTCCTTCCTTCCTTCATTCCCTAATTATAAGCAGGAATGGTAGTTCCTTCTCCAACTCCAGCACGAACCAAAAAAACGAAGGCCTTTGGAATTCCTACTGTTGATCTCTCTCTTGATAGGTCAAACATATCGAAACTGATCGTAAGGGCATGTGAAGAATATGGATTCTTCAAAGTTACAAATCATGGGGTCAGTAACGGGGTCATAACCAGAATGGAGGAGGAAGCTGCTCACTTTTTCTCAAAACCAGCCACGGAAAAGCACCGAGCTGGACCTGCTAGTCCTTTTGGCTATGGTTGCAAAAGTATTGGCTGCAATGGTGACATGGGCGAGCTTGAATATCTTCTCCTCCACACCAATCCTCTCTCCGTCTTTGAAAGATCCAAAACCATCTCAAATGACCCTTCAGAATTCAGGTAATTTATACATGTTCCGAATATCTTCTCTAATATTCACGTCATCGATCAATCATTCAGCAGAACTGTTTGGTATCTTGTGTGTATCTATATACATACATGCTGTTCTTATGTGGATCATATATCATGAAAATGCATTACACATATATTCATTAATGACAGGATGATCAATTGCTGGGTAGGGAAGAAGGTTTTTAGCTTTCTGTTCCAACAATGTGATACAGGTTCCCTGGGTTTATGCTTAGTTTGTGGTGTGCTTGATTCATTTTCAACGGGTTTTTTTATTGTATAATTTAATATTATATGATAACGGTTGCACCATTTTTAAAGAACTCTCTAGTCTTTAAATGGAACATTGGGACGGTGGGCAAGGGAATTCAATTATGAAAATGAAACGGTGGAAGATTGTTTATTGCAAATGCTTGGTATCCTAGAAAAAGACATCTTTCCTTTATCAACAAGAAATTATTACCAGTTAAATATAAACATCAATAATAGACTTCCAATTTATATTTTTTCTATTAATTTAATATACCCAAGAGTTCCGATTACCTCATTAACTGTAATTAATAAATATGTTCATCAATTATTTATTTATTTATATATATATATATATATATAGAGAGAGATAAACAGGGCAACAACACGACTATAACTTTAAAAAGTCAACTTTTTTTTTGAGATTTTTTGGAGGGCATTCGAATCTCAGATATATTTCAATAATAGTTGTTTTTAAAGTATTTATAATTGTTTAAAAATATTTTAGAATAATATTTTTTATTTTTAAATTTATTTTTGATGTTAGCATGTTAAAAAGATCCAAAAATATATATAAAAAATAATTTTAAATAAAAAAAGTTTAACTATATATTCAGTAAATAACGGAATTCTATAATAATTAACTGGTTTGTTTGGCAAGCTTTGCCCACTCTAGCTAGTTGCTTTTTATTAATGAATATTTTCATAAAAAAAATCAATCATGAAAACAACCTGATTTCTTTCCGGTTACCAAGTTGATGCTTCCAACTTGCGATTGAAGGGAAACCATGCCTTAATTAGCTCATTGTTCTGTCAACAACTATTAGCCATATGACATGTTTCTTTATATATATGTATAATTGTGGGGCCTAAAACGGTCCAACTTGACTCCTAAAACAATCTTAGGAATTACGAAGAGTCAGCACAATGTACTAAAAAGATTAAATTGTTCCCACCTTTCCCTTTCTTGAACAGGAAGAGTATATATCTTGAATCATTTTTTATATATTAAAATCAAGTTTTCGTTTAATTGATTTTTAATTAAACAAATCATTCGCACCCAACCATCGCATTAATTATCCATGTTTTGATTTTCAATTTTTGTGTATAATTGATGTTTTCCTCTTCGTTGCCTTCTTCTTAATTGCTCTTGTTCTTCTTCTTCTTCTTCTTCACGAGACACGTCTGCTTGTAGAAAGCATGCAGGTGATTACTGTCCTGCAACAGTCAATCTTGCATTATTGCACTGGCAGGAAGAGATCATAAGAATGGGTTTTATGTATATCATAAGAATGGATCTTGTCGTGCTCCAAATCGAGCCTACATATTGAACCATTTACATTAGGCTAGAGAGACACGACATTATCATTCTTGTGTGGGTTCTTGCTAGCTAGTAATTGCTGCTATGATTTTAAGCTGCGTATTTTATTCTTTTTATTATATAAAAAAGAGAAAAATGGGAACATAAATTTTATTCGTAATGAACAAATATTCTGCAAATTTTTTTTTTTTTTGGAGGGCGGGGAAATGTTAGTGTGCTTTTTCCTTTTTTCCTTGCTTGCTCAGCACTGGCATTGCGATTTATACAGCTGCGTGGTGAATGATTACATACAAGCGGTTAAGCAACTCGCGTGTGAGATTCTTGATCTAACGGCTGAGGGCTTGTGGGTCCCGGATAAACGTGCATTCAGCAGGCTCATCAGGGATGTCCACAGCGATTCTGTTCTTAGACTTAATCACTACCCTGCATTCGAAGAGATCATGGACTGGGACCCATCACCTAAAACAATTGGTTTTGGCGAGCACTCCGACCCTCAAATCTTGACCATCTTGCGATCCAACGACGTTGGGGGCCTCCAAATTTATTTGCGTGATGGCTTGTGGGTCCCTGTTCCTCCTGACCCCACCGGATTCTATGTGATCGTGGGGGATGCCTTCCAGGTTCGTAACGATCAGTCATTTTCTTATAAAAATCATCTTGTGATTAGAATATTATAAATTGATGGTGTAAACATGTTTCATGAGGTGTAAGAATTCTATTGGCTTGATATATAATGCTAATTAGTCAATTAAATTCTCTTTTACCATTATTTTTAAAGAAAAGAAAACACATGCTACCAAATCTCCTCAATTAGCTGCTAAACTTTGTGCTCCTCATGGCATCGATTTCTAGGTTTTAACGAATGGGAGGTTTGAAAGCGTTAGACACAGAGTGTTGGCGAGCTCGGGGAAGCCAAGACTCTCAATGATGTATTTTGGGGCGCCACCGCTTAACGCATGGATCTCTCCGCCTCCACAGCTGGTCTTGCCACAAAATCCAAGCCTCTACAAACCCTTCACTTGGAGTGAATTCAAGAAAGCTGCCTATTCTCTGCGATTGAGAGATACGCGTCTTGACCTCTTCAAGGTTCATGCCACAGAAAAATTTGCTTCTTGATTTAATTTACAAGATTTATATTAAATGCAATTGGCCTTCCGTATATAAGGGTTCCTTTCATTATCGTACTTGTTGGAGGGGATAGAAAGCATTAAGAGACAAAGAAAAGAAAGAAAAAAAGAAGCTTTTACTGCTGTAAATAGGTCCGAACGGAAGTCGAAGGATTATTCTACATATCCGGAAAGGCAGAGGGAGAGTTTTCTCTTTTTTCTTCTTTTTTACTTTCTTCCTCAAAGCACTTTGGTTCCTAGCATTTATTTAGTCTTACCGTATTGTGAATTTTTATACATGTTCTCCCTCTTGTTCTCTTTTAATTCTTGAATATATGTACCAAAAAAATGCCCACTTTCTTGTTATAAATAGAAAATCTACGAAAGAATGTTCTTGAAAACCAATTCTTCCAACATTTTATGAATTTTTATTGTTATTGATTGTTTGAAAATATGATAGTATTGTTTTTGTTAATATGGATCACAGATACATGAATTATTTTGATGTGCTGATGTCAAAAATATTATTTTGATGTATTTTCGAGTAAAAAACATTTTAAAAAGCAACCGCAACAACATTTTTAAACAGGTTATTCGAAAAATATATAAAAAAACAAAAAAAACGAAAAAAACACAATGATTTTATGTAGTATGATTATGTCTATAACTATAGTCAACGCAAATATAGATTTTGGAGAACTTTCAAACTCAGAATTTCAAGTACTCTCAATCCTCACAACACTATATATAAATTTCTCTTGCTGCCACTCTTTTAGCAAAGAAGATCATCCTTCAAAAACAAATAAAAATTACCTAGACCTAATCACGTGTTTATAGAAAATATATCTTAATTCTAACATATAAAATTAAGATTAGTGTAATACTAACCCTACAAAGATTCTTTTCCTAGAAAATAATTGTAAGTCTATAAGGTATCTATTATTTATTGTGAAGTCCATGTAAATAAGGTTTTGAATTCATGCCACATCTCAATATATAATCTTGAAACCTCCCACGTTACTAATTAGCTGCTCTAGGTTACAATATCAATGTGATTGAGTTGAGCCATTTTCAAAAAATTATCTACTAAAATTAAAATGTAAAATAAGACTCATTTGATATCCTTATATTTTTTTCATTTAAATATATTTGTCATAACTCAATTTTAATCCCATAAACATATATAATCTCACACACACACACACACACACACACACACACACACACACACACATATATATATATTAAAAAAGCAACCATATATGAATTTGTTTTTCAAAAAAGCATTTTCAACATAATTTGGCCAATTCTCGGCCATTTCACGATTTTAAACCTTTCTGTTTATCATTTTCATCTTAGAAATCTTTTTAAAAAATTAATTTTTGAAAAAAAATGAAAATCAAAGAAACAAAAAGTTTAGTGAGTATAGTAATAATTAAAGAAGAGATAGGGACAAATATTAACATTTCTAATCCATTCCCTGAGCAACTTAAAGATAAAAAGATAAGGTGAGAAAGATGTGGAAGATTGTAGAATGTGATGAGATAAGAGCGAATAAGGAATAAAAGAGGAAATATAAGGTAGGAATTAACAAGGGAATATTATGCAGTATAAAAAAGGGAGTGAATAGTAGAGAAACAAGGGATAAATTTTTAGAAAAAGAAAGAAAGAAAGTGTATACAAAAAAAAAAGAGAGAGAGAAGAGAAAAAAAATTAGAAAAAAAAATACAAAAAAAAAAAAAAAGAAAACCATAACAACCCTCGTTCTCTCATTTCTCTTCATCATCAAAGTCACCCATCACTATCTTGTTGACCACCACCATCACAACCACCAACACTATTAGCCTCCCTTGTGTCGACCATCCTTCCTTTGCTATAACAACTTATTTTCTCCTATATTGAAAAGCCTCTCTCCTTTATTTTTCATCACCGATCAAACTCCCTCTTACCGAACACCATATGAGCCATTAGTAAAATAAAACCTAGTTGCAACAACCCTTTTAAACAGATCTAGAAGCAGCTGAACTCGTGGTGGCAGCAAAAGCAACATAAACAATAATGAAGAAAAAAATATATAGAAAGAAAGCTAAAACTTTAGGCAACCCAATCTCCTCCCACCAGTAATGGTGAAGTCACCACTAGCTTAGAAGGGAAAACAAAGAAGCAATGTACTATATGTTGTGGTCGACGCGTCTCCACCCTCTACTATTACATGTAACTATGCATTGTAGCCTTTACAACTCATATGTGTGTGTTTGCCACTTGTCACCACTGTCAGAATATTTTTAGCAGCTTTTGGTCACATTAAACCACTCTATAAGGTTAATTTCGAACCCAAAATAAATTTTGAATAAATTTCAACATGTTATTTAATAATTTATAAAATATTTTTTTATTTCTTATTTAATGCAAATGATTGTGAAACATTTGAAGTTTTAGGGTCTATACCTTTATGTGTAAGCCCTGGGGTATGAGGTTGACATGGAAATTTTTAAAGCTGGAATAATGTTGGAATCAATCTACAATGGGTTTGGGAGAATGGGTTGCAACAAGTTTATCCAAGAAATAATAGTGTGGCCTCAATGTTGAAATATTTGTGTATTTACGTGTGTGTAAATATTTATTTTTGAACGAAGAATAAAAATTGCCTTAACAGGTTTTTGTCAACTTAGCATAATATTTTGATCAAAGTTTAGTTTAAAACAGTTAGGTCAATGTGTCTCCTAGTTTTTAGGGATCGATATAGGCCTTGTGCATTGTTTTCTTTCCTTAAAATTAGTTTATTAAAGTATTGACGAGTTTTTATCAAGTCAACAATAAGCTTTGATTAAAATTGGGTATTAATAGACAGGTCAACAAGTCTTTTAGTTTTAGAAACAAATGTAGGTGTAGTGCAATGCTTTTAACCAAAAATTAAAAAAAAAAAACAATAAACAATCATCAAGTTACAAGACTCTTGATTCAGGGCTCGATGCTAATTCAACAAACATCCATTGACAATAAATAACTTGTCAATAAAATCAAAAAATAATTTGAATAGTAAATGTCATGTGTAAAATAAATTTAGAAGAAAACACATAACAAATGTAATATTTTCTTGGAAAGCATAACTAAACACTTACTCAAATCTCTAGAACCAATACATATTTTAGAATTATTAGTCTGCTTAAAGAATTAGGTAGCGACTCCAAAAATAATGTATGCTCCTGATATTAAATTTAATGAATTAATAGAATAAATGTTAGAAATTAGCTATAGACTTTATTATTTGGGGGTAAAAAATTACACTGTAAGGGGTTTAGGGGCTGTTTTGTAATTTTAAATTGTTTGATGTAATTATTTTTTTAGTATTGAATTTTTATTATTTGTAGTGTGGATGTAAAAAAGAAAATAAAAGAAATATAGTGAAAGTGTATGTGTGTATTTGTATTTGTTTTATGGATGTTTCTTTTTATTTATGATAAAATTGCAAAAAATAAAGAAGAATTTAATATTTTGATTTGCTCACAGTTAAGAATTATGAACTTATATGTAAGTTCATATTTCTAATATCCGATGAAAAGATAATTATTAAAACTTCTTTAACACATCAAAGTCACAAAGCAGCTTGCCTCGGTCAGGTGCGTTAGGGTGCTAATACCTTCCCTAACCACAATCAGTCCCTTACCTGTGAATCTCCGACAAGACCAGTACACCTGGGTTTCCTAGTAGCCCTCAACTAAATACTAGGTGGCGACTCCAACGAACCAATCAAATCAAACGCATAACAAAAAATCACCAAGTCGACGCCGCATGGGTGACGTGTGACAATAGGACTTCTTTAAAATTATAATTTTATAATTAATCCCAAACTCCTTCGATCCAGGAGGAAAACCCATCATTCAATGATGTGCACGCCAAGATAGTTTTGATTCTTAATGTGGTTTAAAATTTAGTGTTTCAACGTGGTGAGTTAGGACATCAAATTTTCAAGTGTCATATATTAGAGAGTTGTCTAGGTAAAAATTTATTGTTAGAAAAACTTGATAAAAAAAATGGGGTATATTTCTTATGATGGTTCATATGGTCGTTAAAAAGTTTTCTAAGATGATAGTAGTGCTACCTTAATCATCTGAAAGATTTTTCTTGGTCTTATGGGTGATTTAATCAAGGATTAGCTAGAAACTAGTCTGTTTCAATCAACTTGCACCATCAAGAACAAGGTATGTAATCTAACTATCGACAATGGTAATTGTGAGAATATGAAGTCGGCCGAGACAATAGAGAAGTTACATGTCAAGTTAAGAAAACATTCTAGGCCTTACAAACTAAATTAGTTGTGTTGAGAAAATAAGGTAATCATGAACAAATGCTATCTTGATTTGTTTTCTATAAGTAAGAGATATTTTAATGGTGTTTTGTGTGAAGTGGTTTCTATAGATGTATGTGATCTAATGTTAGGTAATCATGAACAAATTCTATATTGATTTGTTTTCTATGAGTAAGAGATATTTTGATGATGTTTGGTATGATGTGGTTTCTATAGATGTTTGTCATCTAATGTTAGGTAGGCCATGGTAATATGACAAAAATATCATACATGATAGACACTGTAATATTTATACACTCAACATAAAAAGAAAGTGTATAATGTTGACGTCTAAGAGAGAGGGGACATCTATTTATAGCGAGGGTAAAAAATATTGTTTTTATAATAGTTTTTGGAGAAGAAAGAGAAGAAAGGGAACAAAGATATTGTATGATGTGAGAAAAAGCACAATATAGAATAAGCCATTAACAACTATTAATGGTTTTGTAAAAACTAGAATTGTCTGAGAGTTGATTCCCGACATACTTTATATGAGTTGGTTAAATATACAATGCGAGTATGCTAGATGTCAATGGAGTGCAATGGTATTAACATAACCTTTAATGGTCGAAAATAACGATAATGTAGGTAGATGGATGGCTAAAACTAAAAGACGAGTTCTCTCAAACCTAGAGAGATTGATGCAAGATATTTTTTTTTCTTAACACGCAACCTCATTTTAATAGGCATAAATTTTGATTCAATATTTGAATTGAGCTAAAAATTTTCCAGGACATTCTAAAGGCTGTGTTTTCTATAGGGTTAAGATTTTATAACCATTTTAAATCAGGAGGTTCTTGAAATAAGACCTAGAAATTACTATTTGAGATTTGTAATATTTTTCTAATTGATTTATGATTTTTTTATTTGGTTTAGAATTATTTTCTTTCTAGTACACAAGCATCCGAGCTATAATATAGAGTTTTTATCAGAGATATTATTTAATAATAAAATTTTAAATTAGAATTTTTATATGATAGTCATATTCATCAAAAAAAAAAAAAATATGTTGCTTGTGCTTCTAATTTATCTTATGCTGTTTTCATCTACTTTATACTCTAAGAAGAGGGTTGGAATTTTAAGTGGGGAATCTAGTAGCCAATCAAATGAATATTAGTTTTAGTGATCAAGTGAGAATTGATTCTAATACGACAAACGAAGTTGTTGTGTGTCTTAAGCATCCTTATTTTGGTCCTTTCTAATGACAATATTTTTTCATGATATCAATTTTAAGATTTGTAAAATATAATATTTAAAAGGTAAAAAAAAAGAAAAAAGAAGCATCCTAATATAATTAGAACATAGTTTTGAAATTTACTCCGTTTGTTTCCCATAAAATAATTTCCTTACATTTTTATGTTGATTCACATAAAAAAAAATAGTTAATAAAAAATATTTTACTACAAAAACAAAGCTTGAAAAAAGAAAAATAATTTGCATTTCTCAACAGATTTTATCACACCAATATTTCTATCCTTTTCTTTTCAATATTAATCTACCTTGCTTGTATATCAAATACTAGAGAAATGTTTTTTAAATAGTTTTTAAATATGTTATTTTTTATTATTTGACTATGTTTTTCAAGGAATCAATTCAACTTAAAATTATTATTTTTTATTATTTGACTATATTTTTTCAATGAAGCTGAACTTGGACCGTGTAGGCAGCCCTAGCCTGGAATGGCAGTGGTAGGATGTAGCCATCCAACACCCTAATGATTATTAAGATTAGGTTACAGTACAGTTGGACTCATTATGTATTCACAATTCCAGCCTATGTACGGTATGAGGCGGCAATGTCTTTCGTTTACTTTCTGAAATATATATTCCTAACTATTTCTCTTTTTTTTTCAACAATAAAAAATATATTCATACAATTTAAGTATTCTTTTCAGGCAATCTTAAAAACACAATTATAATATTAATCTTGAATATTGAAAGAAATTTAATAATGTTTTTTAATTATTGGTTTTAAAATTTAAATTTAAGAAATTAAGAAAAAAAATATGTCTCTTCAACTATCATAACAACATTGATTATAGCTAATTCTAGCACATTGTCAAACTTTACTATGCAATATCATTTAAAATTAAAATAAAATTACAATACGCACATTCCTGTTTTTCTAATTAATAAAATTATCATTCAAATTTTTAAAAATTAATTTAGTTGAAAACTAAAAAGCATTAATTCCTTTTCATTTCATCTTATTTGGAGACGGCTGGTAGTTGATCTAGAGATAAACTTTACTAGTTTTGTTAACTAACTTGATCGTTAGAAAATATAAATAAATCTCTTAAACTTCATAAAAATCTATTTATTATTTTTTATGTGGAACCTAAATAATTTTTTTCTACCAGTAACGAAATCCTAACAATTTTTTTTAAATTTTTTTTAATATATACAACTCTTTAATTCTTTAATAGCTCTTTTATTTATTTAACTATTGTAATAATTTTTTAATTTATTTTTTGTCTAACTGTTACATATTAGCACCCTATATGTATATGCACTTTTACAGTTAAAGAGAGCAAAAAAACAAAAATCATACTATTATTTTTTTGTATTTGCAAGGCTTGCTGGTTTTTTCTTTTATCTTAGTCATTTTTTTGTAACTCTTGTTTTGTATGAAAAACTTATTGGATCATGAAAGATAGTCCGAGGAAATATTCCTAAGAACAGTGTTTGTACACATCTCAAGTTATACTTTGTTTCTGTTCGTTGTATTTTAATTACAACATATCTTAACTTATATATGGTGAATTTTTTTTTCTTATAAGAGTGTAATTAAAATTTTTCACTTAACATGATGTCTGATCTAATTTTGCGGCTTAGAAGTGGAGCATTGTTGAACTGATTCAATTAATAGTATACCTAGAAAAATTACATGACACCAAAGACTCTGCGCAAGCACATTGATTTATGAAATGGTTTTGGGTAAAAATTCATTTGCCCAATTTTGTACACATATATTTTGGCCCACTTGATGCAGACCCCTTTATCGTACTGTCATGGTGGTAGCCGAGCTTCAGAATTCAACATGCAATTGCCAATTCATATGTTACGTCCTAATTTGTAGTCATATCAAATCTAGAAAGCATATATCAATATTAACTTATATAAGTGAATGAAGAGTTTTCTCATTGGAGAGGGATAGTTTCACCACTTTGAAAGATGATGCATGAAATTTTAGTTTCTTTCTTTTTTGTATCTGTAGATGTCCGGAGCAATTTACGTGCATCTCGACTAATCTTCAGAAGCCTTAAAGTTAACGATCAGGTAAATCTCTAGTGACAATGAAGGTTTGTGACACTCGAACTAGTGACCTCTATGGAGCAAACCCAGAACCTGACTAGCTGGGCTACACCTTTTAGAATTTGAAATTTCAAATTTTTAGTTTTAGTATATATTGCAGAAATCAGTATTTCAATTAATTTAGCCAACGATGAACACTACTTATTAAAACAAATTGATTGGATTATCCCGCACTCAACATCAATGTATTTCCTTTGATCTTGATACCTAAGGTTTTTTTTTTTTGTATCAGTCAATCAAATTAATTAACGTCGATGAAACATGTATTAGCTAAGCAAATTAAATTAAAGTTGATGAAATAGGTAAAAGTATTATTTCAATTTAAAAATTTAAATTATTAGGTGAAATTTAAAATAACTTTATATTTAACTTTCTAATACATCATTTAAAAAAAATTCTTGGAACTTGAATGTGTATAAATCCACTCTATTTTATTTTATTATGAAATTTTATTTTTTTAAATATAATAATAAAATTTAAATTAATAACTATTTGGATCCAGTATTATATACAAAGAAACTTTGAGAATTACAATCTCTAATCATAACTTTTATTGATGGAATTATACAAGTATATATGAACTATAATCAGAACCTAATACAACAACTAATGATATGATTATGTCCTTAATTCTAGAAAGAATATATAGTAATTACAAGATCATCTAAACTAGGTAATAGATAACATATCATAGGTGCTATAATAACTAAAAAGATCTTCAATATATTAGCCATTAATATGTAATATCTTTAAGACTCCCCCTCAAGCTGGATCAAGTGGATTAACTGATCCAACCTTACTTAACAACCATTGAAACTGGCTAGAAGGTAGGGTTTTGGTAAACATATCAGCTAGTTGATCATAAGTGCGAACATACGTAGTCTAAATAAGTTTAGCTTGAACTTGTTGATGAATATAATGACAATTCACTTTAAGGTGTTTTATGCATTCATGAAACACTGGACTAGTCGCAATATGCATGACAACTTGATTATCACAAAACAATGCCATTGGTGTATTATTATGGAAACCGAGATTTGCAAGTAAATTTTTGAGCCAAATTAATTCACATAAAGTAGATGTCATTATACGGTATTCAGCTTCAGCACTTGAGCGTGTGACCACATGTTGTTTATTGCTTTTTCAAGACACTAAATCACCATGCAATATCTAGTGGTAGATCGTCTATCTAATGCATTAGTTGCCCAATCAGAGTCTGTATAGCCCATAATGTCCGTGTGCCCATTGTGTGTCATCACAATGTCGTAGCCAAAAAGTCCCTTTAAAATGCATTTCATCATGCCAAAATGCTGGATTGTGGGAGCATCCATGTATTGGCTTAATAAACTAACAACAAAGGTAATGTGTGCTCTAATAATTGTTAAGTAAATTAATTTGTCAACAATCCTTTGATAAGTGGTGAATGACATGAGAGGTTTGCTTGAGGAGTCCTATTTGAGCTTATTGTTCACAGGAGTAGTGGCAGGCTTAGCATGTAATATCTCAACATCTTGTAATAAGTCTAGAATATACTTCTGTTGATTTAGAAAGAAACCTTTGCTGGAAGTTGTCATTTCAATCCCTAAGAAGTACTTTAGTTTCCCAATATCTTTAATTAAGAATTGTTGCTGCAGATCATTCTTTAATTTTATGGCAAACTCTCTATTATTCCAAGTGATGATTAAATCATCTACATAGACAAGTACAATAAGTTTGTCTTTTGAATTCTGTTGGACAAATAGAGAAGAATTATCATTGCTTTTTATAAAACTAAGAGCTTTTAATGCAATACTTAGCTTTGCATGCCATGCTCATGGACTCTACTTTAATCCATAAATGATTTTATAAAGTTTGTAAACCAGATTAAGATAATTACTCTATGGATATCTAGGAGGTAGTTTCATGAACACTTTTTCTTAAAGGTGTCTATGTAAGAATGCATTTTTTACATCCATTTGATATAATGACCAGCCATGATTGATTGCAATGGATAATACGACTTGGATAATAATCAATTTTTCCATATGAGCAAATGTTTCCTTGTAATCAACTTCAAATTTATGAGAGAAACCTTAAGCTATAAACCGAGCATTGTGTCGTTCAATTGTTCCATCTGAGTTGAATTTAGTTTTGAAAATCCAATAACAACCTACTATTTATTTACATCTGGGAAGAGGTATGATGCTCTGTGTATGATTGTTATCAAGTGTAGTAAGTTCTTCCTTTATATCTTGTTGCCATACAACTTGAGATTGAGCTTCTTCAAATGTCTTTGGCTCATAATCCTTTGATATGGAAGTGGGGAATGCTCTATGATTTGGAGACAATTGATCATATGACATAAATCTATAAACTGGATGCTTGACATTATAAGTCACATACTCTTGCAATCTGGGAGTAGGTTGATGTTTTTTTTAGGATATTTTTCTTAAAGTTGATTGATCATTTGGAATACTGAGAGCTTTTTACACACTTGATTCTAGCACTCAGTCAGAGTTGAACATTATTCTAGGGACTTTATCAAATGAATTTTCATTAGATGTTGGACTAACACACTGCACGTCATTAGCAGAACTTGAGTTTGATGTAAAGTGATCAGAACTGGAATTGGTCCCAACATCAGGGGATTGATTGCAGAGAGCATGAACTCTAATCATGAAAACTTGAACTAAGCAGTGGAAATAAGTCAAATTGATTGTCCCCTTAACTAGTTGCAGAGAAATAAGGGATGTCTTCAATGAATCTAACATCTCTTAATACATACATCTTCTTTAGTGAGGGATCATCACACTTGTATCCCTTTTGTGTTTGAGAATATCCTAAGAAAATGCACTTAGTGGCTCTTGAATCAAGTTTATCACGTTGTGATGATGACAAATGCATAAAATAAGAGAATCCAAACACCTTGAGGTGTGACAAATCTGGGCTTGTAACCTGCAAAACTCCAAAAGAAGATTTAAAATCCAGAAAATGGTTGGGTAAACAATTTATAATATAGACATCAATGAGAATGTCATATGACCAAAAACTTTTTGGAACATTCATTTGTAACATTATAGCACAAGTTTTTTCAAGTAGATCATGATTTTTTCCATTGGAGACCCCATTTTATTGGGGTGTATCAACATAACTAGTCTGATGCTTAGAACATAAATAATATGACATGTCTTTGGACATGTATTCAGTGTCATTATCTGATCAGATAATTTTAAGATGAGTTGAGAATTGAGTAGTAATCAATATATGAAAATGTTTAAAACAGTTAAATACTTTAATCTTAGCTTTCATCAAATACACCCATATGACTTTAGAAAATCATCAATAAAGATTACAAAGTATTTAAAACGATCTAGTGAAGTATAGAATGGTTCTCATACATCTGAGTGTATAAGTTCAAATGCATGAGTTACATGTGATACAGAAGGATTAGAAGAAAATTTAGATGATTTGGAAAAATGAAAAATCTTATATTTAAGGGGTTTCTTCGTTGGAAATAAATTTACTTTGCTAAGAACAGAATCTAATGGATGTGCTAGACGACGATGTCATAAGAGTGGCTCATGTGATATTTTAAAACTTGCCTAAAATCCTTTGGAAACTTGGTTATCATGAGAGAAATAGTAGAGACCATGCAGAAAAAACATTTACCAATCATCTTCTTGGTTAATAGGAATAAAATATAACCTTGTGATGAGTGAAAATTACATCACAATTGAATGTAAAAGTTAACTTAATTACTGAGAGTAAATGAAAAGGAAAGGAGGGAACATATAAGACATCAAACATGATTGTTTTAGAGATTAATTTGATTTTTCCCTTAACCTTCACTAGAGAACCTTTCCCATTAATAAACAAAACAAAGGTAGGAGAAGAAAGTTGTTTAAGATTAAAAATATTAATCAACTTGTTAGACATATGATTTGTGGCACCAGAATCAACAATCCAAAGATCATGCAAATTATCAAGTTCTGATGCAGTCATAAAGGCAGTTAGATTACCTTGGCTAGGTTTTGGGTCTACTTTAGCTAGAAAGTCAGTAAGGTGACTGAAGAGTGTTTTGTTGATTGGTTTTGCTCTTGTCTAGCAGGTCCATTTTGTACCTTCTCGTGACCGCATTTGTCTTGGAAGTAATTAGTAAAGTCCTGAATCAAGGCAGCAGGATTGCAATGAAGTTTTCAGTGGAATGATTTGCCATATTTGATTTATAATTTGATGATCGCCTCTGATATCCTTGTTGCTCCTTAGTAAATCCAGGTTTAATGTTTCCCTCTGATTTATAATCAGTTACTTATCGTGGTAGAGAGAGATAATCAGACATACCAGAATTCTTACTGCGAGGCATTGCTTTGACATGATAAACACGAGTTGCAGTTGCTCCAGAATTAGTATCACAGCTCATCACCTTCTTATGACTCTCTTTATGTTGGATCATTGCATATATAAATTTCAAAGATGGTAGTTCCGAATTCATTAAAATATGACTTCACAGGTCTTCAAAATCAGGATTAAGGCTTGCTATAATTTGGAAAATTAAGTCTTCTTCTATTCTTTTTTGTAGGATAGTAACATCAATGGTGTGAGGATAATACATCTCTAGTTCATTCTATAAGCTTTTTAGATTTCCTAATAGTTGAACAAAGGGTCTATCGTCCTGATGAAGATTTGTAATTTCATGATGAATCTGAAATATTCGAGCAGTGTTGGTTTGATTACCATAGAAGTCACAAATAGCATTCCAAAAATCTAGTAAAGATTCTGAATAATTGGAAATTTTAGAAAAATTACGTTCCATAAAATTGAGGATCCAAGATATCACTAACTGATCTTTGGATAACCATGCCTCATATTATGGGACATCCACATCCGGAGAAGGTATTGAACCATTGATAAATCCCAACTTTGATCTTCCACTAAGGCGATAGTAACAACTCTTGACTAATGGAGATAGTTGAATTCATTTAGCAATATTGAACTTAACCTTTGAGAGGTTGGTATCATCGGTATTATTGGTCAGAAGAGGAATTAACTTGGGGTTTTCTTC
>Ga0325404_1001398_pt1 | contig 25565 bp, 9 predicted proteins | sample PopdelMetagenome_18_FD_205664 | JGI IMG/M metagenome (GOLD analysis project Ga0325404, IMG submission 205664) | Populus deltoides microbial communities from Bellville, Georgia, United States - Xylem-Control-R1 | ecosystem: Host-associated > Plants > Phyllosphere > Stem > Wood/Secondary xylem...
ATTACAAATTAAGAAATAATAATATGACGATATATGTATTACTTAAGAAAAATTACCCAAACCATATTTAGTTTAGTTATTTTTACAATTGCTTTCCATGTTTTTGAAAATTACAATTTATATATTAAATTTTACTACATACAAAACAGTTTATATCTTAAATCATCTTGTAATTTAGAATTTTTTGAAATATAAAAGGATAGGTGCTAAAACATTAAACTATAGAATAATTAATTAAGGTAATTTTCACATTGATTAACTAGTCTAATTCTAATGCAGTCCTTGTAGTTTTCAAGAAACTAACAATTTAGTCATTCTTGTTTGAGAGTAATAAGTTAATCAAGATCTGTTACTTACAAGTTATTGCAACCTTACAAGTTACTTCGTCATTTCATAACCAGCAAACTTCTTGATAACTCAGCAACTAAATAATGGATACTAACAAAAAGAAATACCATGGAAGGTTTATTTTTTATGTCGAATTCAAAGAAATACTAATAAAAATAAAAACTAAAACTAAATTGATGTTAAATTCAAAGATTTTTTTTTTTTTGAATTTCATCAAATTGATAACCAAATCCATTAAAAATAAACTATGCTTGGTTTAAACTTCAAGTGGGGAATTAATATCTATGCAAAAAACAAGTCAAAACACCAATCTATCAAGGGGTGGTGGAGGGAGAGCCTATTTAACAAGGTTTTTGTTTGACTTTTGTTTTAAAAAAAGGGAGAAAATGAAAAGTGAAACTGTTACAGACTTTCCATTTTCTAAACGTGGTGTAGCAGGTATCAATTTCTAGCCGTTGGACGAGTCTACATTAGATCAAGCGGACGAAGCTCGTTAATGGTGGTTGACCTAACGCTTTAAATAATAATAATTGCTGTTTAGGTCAGCGCTTGATGGTTGAGTATTTTATTAGCAACACACGTGGTGAAGAGTTTCAACGCCTCTTAAAACATAGCTGGAGATTGCGTCCAAAGAAGGGCAGCAATTTCAGCCATGCCCGGAGTCTTGTTTGGGGTTAAGATTGTGGCTGCAATGCAGCCTCAACCCCAAACGAGACTAATTAATGTATTAAGTGGTTCCATCAGTACTGAATTTAAATGTCTTTCATCATTGTTAGAGCTGTTTTGAGAACTAACCCGAAAAAAATTAAGATTATTAAATTATATATTGGTTTAACTTGTGGGTGAAGAGTTAATTCAAGTGAATTTTTTTATTAATTAAAAGCAATTGTTATTTTTTTGTTTTTAAAAGAAAATTTTGACAATGACCAATTATATTTGAATTGGTCTTGGCAAAATCAATCGATCGTGTTTTATTGGGTTGTTTTTTTCTAGATCAACTTGAAATTTAAGTGAAACAAAGCTATAAATGATATATTTTTCATATAAATCTATCAGATTCAGCCATGATTAACAACTATTATGAGTAGTGGTTTTCCAGGACAAGAATAGATCTACGTACGAGCTATCAACCTACCACCGCTCTGATCACGACTTTCAATGACAAAATACAGTGGCCTGATGATTCATCTTACAATATTTAATTTTTATCATATATCTCCAAATCCATAACGATATTTGATATCATAAGAATTAAAAACTTTAACTTGAGTTTAGAGGTTAAAGATTTGGTCAACGAGCGTGGGTTATGTACACGTCTTGGACTGGGTTTCCATTTTTACTGACATGTAACCAAGTTCGTAAGTTTCGGCTAACCTGCTTGGATCTCGTCTCGTAATTCACCAGTTCATGATTACCAAAGTTCTGTACAGATCTAGGGTTTTATTAATCCTGGTGGGGTTGCTCCTAAGAATATATTTAAAGATCTGCAAAGCTTACAAGTTCTTCAAGTGTTAGACTACGCACGTCAAAGTGATTATACTGTTGTTTATAGCTTCAACTTGATGGGAAGAAGATACGGTGAATTTCCCTAAACAAATCATAAACACTCAGATCAACCAAATAAGTATAAACAATCAATCATGGGTTCAAAGTACACATAAGTAAACCATTAGATCTGTGACCACTATATGATCAGAGTGGAGAGATATTAAAGTTTTCCCAATCTACCTCCATTATTATTATATGAATACAGGGTGATGGAAGAAGCAACTGTGGGTGAGAATTGTGAGGAAAGTGGATGAGAAACGTCGACCCACTGACATGATTATATATATGATCACTTGCCCGCATATGACAAAGGAGCAAAGTACAGATTAATTACACTTCAACAAATGCACAACTTGTAATGCCCCTTTCCTGCCACTAGCAACAATAAATAAATAAATTTGCCCGCCTCCTATTCAGTTCTTGCAACTTGTGAAGAATATAACAAAATTGTGTTCCTAATTATTGGATGATAATAGATATTTTCACACTAGTTTCTATATCAATGAGATTAAGTGTTTTTTTTTTTATGATCTTAAACATGAATGGACATAAGTTCAAATAGTTCGATTTGGATCAAAGATGCAACCAAACCAGTTTTTTTTCTCTCTCTCAAAATTATGAACAGAACCAAACCAATGAATTCAATTTGGTCTAGTTAGATTCCAGTAGCATAAGTTCAACCAGTTCGATTTGTATTGAAATAAATCTAAGGAAGGGCCTAACCCTTCATTTATTTTTTTTTTCTATGTTAATTAACACGATTAGACTACCTTTCATAATATAGTTCAAAATCTTTTAATAAGACTACCTTTCGTAGTGTCGTTCAAACTCTTTTAAGCCATCTATTGAAAAGCCAAAAAAAAAAACAAAGAGATATATGTTGCAAAGCAATAAAATTGAATCCACTATGGAATGTAGAGAAAGTTACACCAGGAAACAAGGAGTTTTATGATGATGGTAGATGATTTAGGCTGAACCCATGAAAGAGGTGCGTTCTCATTGAGCTCGATCAATAACAATGGATACAAGAGTTTGGGCTAGCCTGGTTGTAGCTGGCCAAGAAAATGAACTTGCTAGCCTCCTCAGCACAAGGACCGAGAAAAGCATAAATTCAACTTAAAAACGAAGCAAAGATCAAAAGCATGTGAGAAATAGCAGATTTTACCCAATCGTGACAAGAACTTGGGCACAATTAATAAACGTAAAAGAAAATAAAATAAAAATTAGAATTCCAGAATTAAACATACTCCTATTTTGTTGCATATTATACTAATTTAAAGGAAAGATTCTTCCGCTGTATTGTGGTGAAATCGTAGAATGCAAGTTGTACTGAAATTATTTATACCTATTGACGTTGTCTTATTTGTAGATTTGCATGTTCCTATAACGTGGCTCATGGTTTCATGAACACATATTCATCATGGAGTGACTATGGGCCGGGAAATGGTTTTTGTTGTGCAATTTTGGTGGGATTTGCGGTTTATTTTTTTCTACTATTTTTCTCGGCAGGAGGTGGCTAGCTGATTCCTTTGCCTTGTCCTCAGCAGACTGGTGATGCTGACTGTTTTTGACCCTTCTGCAACCAGCGATCCTGCTTGTTAGAGACGGTGGAAGCAATGTTATCACCACCGACCCGATCAATGAATTGATATGGGTGCTACTCTTTTCTTATACATACAATGGGGTCATTAATTTTTAATTTATTCTTGTATCTATAATTATGTTCATTTAATTATTTTTAATTTTTTCAATTGGATTTCACGTGAGTACTTTTTATATGAACTACCCGTTTTTTGTTTTTATCTTATCTAAAAATTAAGAACACAGTTGATATTACAATATATAAAACTTTATTGGACATGACCTTTAAAATCCAAGAACATACGAGGACATATAAGCTATATAACCTATGATCTAGAGTAATGAGCATTTTTTAAAATAAAATATATTATGTGCATATCATATGATCGATTTTCTTGTTATTTTAGATGGAAGAAATAAACGGAATGACATATTGAAGAAATTAAAATCCTTTATTTAGAAATTTAATTAGCACAATTAGCTAGAGATGATAAATTAATTAAAAACTCATTTTATTATATAAAAATTAGTCTCAATGTATATGTGCAGCACTCGATATAAAGCAAAAAAGTCATCATTCTTGGTGGTAAAGGTGCCTCTCTTGAATGGATTCAAGTTGGAAGTTTGATCCTTGACTACAATCACTATTATAAAGTCATGTATTTGACTCTCATGGAAGAAAGACTACTTTTTTCTTCTTCTTATTTTCAAATCAATGAAGCGTCATGTTAAATTCAATTCGTAAATTTCTATACAAGTTAGTGCACAATTTATGGCTTTGGCCCAATGATATAGAAACGGCAATGTCGTCGCGAGTTCTTCATACTCCAGGTCAATTTGATTGGTTAAGCAAGCAGTTCAAGTCTATTTTCAATAAGTTTGACCGGATTCATTAATTTTTAAATTAGATGAGTGATCAGTTTGATTGTAATTAATTTTAATAACTATAAGTAAAAGATTGGATTTGATTTTTTCTTACGGCGTATCAATTTAGTATTTAGTTTATTAATTTTCGGATTACATGATAGGTTGATTCTTAATTAAGGGGAAGACTATGCCATATATATGTTTAAATTTATTTATTTTCATACATTATAAAAGAACAGGCTAAGTTTTTTGTGATTCTAGGAAGACGGTACGTCATTGTCAAGTCTTTAGTAAGAACATCAACATCTACATCTTAAATATTATATAATATAAAGTTGTTCGAGTATTAATATTGTAGGGCTAAAATTTTTGGGAGCCGAAGAACAACAGCTAGACAGCTACTGGCGTGGCCCAAGTCCCGGCAAAACATTATTTTTATGCTGTTGAACAGATCCTGCCTTCTCCCGCAGATCACTGGAAGTTGCCTAGCTCATGTACATGAACTTCCTACCTAGAAGCAGGATTACGTAGATAATAGCGAAGTATAAAATAGTAAAAAAATATTTAATTTTTATTAGCTTATATTTTTCTTGTTAAAAAACTATTATACGAAAACTTTAATAAATTCTGAATGGGAAAATCAAATAAAATAACTATTTTCTTCAAATAGAGAAAAAAGAAACTAAAAAAGCATGCATAATAATATAAAAGAAAAAAAATGAAATCAAGTAAACTCATGCACCATATGGCTTATTTGCGATTTATTATTAATTAATTCCTTCATGTAAATCTAACCAAAATCTAATCTAAATTAACCCACTAATTAAGTCTTTCATTAAGTAAATTATCTCCTACATGTTATTTATCTTTGTACCAGAAGGAATCCTTTCTGTCTGGCCATGGACAAGTCCTGAATGAAAAAAGATTTCCTCACTGTTGTTGTGGATTTGGTTTTCCCACTTGCTTATAGTTTAAGTTGAACCAGGTACTTGTTAACACTTAATAATATAAATTAATATGAACTAACATTAAGTAGGCTGAAATATATATTTCCGATGGTAAACTATTGTTCTAGAGTTGATGTAATTCATGATAGGTTGAAAAATTCTCGACTTCGAGAGAGGTTATGGGATTTTATTTTTTTAAAATGCATTGACGGATTGACCCAAATGTGAATGTATTTCATTACAATTTGAGTAAAAAACACTTCATTTTAATATATAGAAAGTATCCAAAATAACACAATATTTAAAATAAATGTTAGAAACGTTAATTTGTAATTTTTTTTTATGTTAATCTAATCGAAGGCTATCGGATTTTAAACTATATAATAAGACATGGTCCTCTTTCATTGTCTAAAAATTAAATATAATGAAGTTATTATAACTCAAAACTGATTTTATTAGATAAAATAATTAAATAAATAATTTTAAAATTATACCTAATAATGTTGATTTATTAATGTTATGCATTGTTTTAAAACCTGGATATGCCGGTGGGTCTAGTACTTGCTTGATTCAGGGCTTGTACTGATATAGGTAAAAAAAAAAAAAAAACTTAGTTGAAACAATTAAAAACTAAAATTGATCTGATTTTCCCGAGCCTCAACCGATTAAAACCTAATCATTAATTCATTGATATTTTATTAAAATAGTATTATTGTTTTTATTGGCCTCCCAACTCATGATTGTACCATGACAATCCTAGATTGAATTTTAAAATTAGAAATTATGAATTATGATATCTAACTAAACTAAAAAAAAAAAAAGGGAAAAACCATCTTCACTATCCCATTCCTTTTCTTTTCAACCAAAATAAATAAAAATTAAAAATTAAAAAAAAGCCAAGACACAATTTATAAACATGGCAGACAACCATTTAACTCTTCCCCTTTGGTCTCCTCATTGAGAAGAGAAACAAGCTTCCCGAGCTTCTTCACTCATGTTTCCTTCTTTCACAGTTTGAAAACTAGAACACCCCATAACCATCCTTCTTTTCTCTCACAGCTCCCCTCTTTTAGGCTCTTACAACTTCTCTGCTTCTCTGCATTAACAATGATCACTGGCAAGGACATTTATGATGTTCTAGCAGCAATTGTGCCTCTATATGTTGCTATGATTTTAGCCTATGGCTCAGTCCGATGGTGGAAAATCTTTACACCTGATCAATGCTCAGGCATTAACCGTTTTGTAGCAGTCTTTGCAGTTCCTTTATTGTCTTTCCATTTCATATCATCCAATGATCCTTATGCTATGAACTATAGGTTCATTGCTGCTGACACTCTTCAAAAAGTTGTTATTCTTGGGGCTCTTTTTATTTGGCAAGCCTTTAGCAAACGTGGGAATCTTGAATGGATGATCACTCTCTTCTCTCTTTCTACTCTCCCAAATACTCTTGTCATGGGAATCCCTCTTTTGAAAGCCATGTATGGAGACTTCTCAGGGAATCTTATGGTTCAAATTGTGGTTTTGCAAAGTGTAATTTGGTATACTCTTATGCTCTTCTTGTTTGAATATAGAGGAGCTACGCTACTAATCTCCGAGCAATTCCCTGAAACGGCTGGGTCTATTACATCATTCAGAGTTGACTCTGATGTTGTTTCGCTCAACGGACGGGAACCATTACAGGCTGATGCTGAGATTGGAGATGATGGTAAGCTACATGTGGTGGTGAAAAGATCAAATGCATCATCAATAGTGTCTTCCTTTAACAAGTCTCATGGACTAAACTCAATAAATTCAATGACTCCGAGAGCTTCGAATCTTACTGGTGTGGAGATCTACTCGGTTCAATCTTCTCGAGAGCCAACACCGAGAGCTTCAAGCTTTAATCAAACAGATTTTTATGCCATGTTTGCTAGCAAGGCCGCAAGTCCGAAACATGGATACACAAATAGTTTCCAAGGAGGGATTGGTGATGTCTACTCTTTGCAATCTTCGAAAGGAGCGACACCAAGAACTTCAAATTTTGATGAGGAGATGTTGAAGTTAGGGAAGAAAAAAGGAAGAACAAATATGAGTGGTGAATTGTTTAATGGTGGCAGTTTAGTTTCTTCTTATCCACCTCCAAATCCAATGTTTTCAGGGTCTACAAGTGGTGGACCAAAGAAGAAGGAAAATGGTTCTGGTAGTGCAATGCCTAACAAGGAGCTTCATATGTTTGTTTGGAGCTCGAGTGCATCTCCGGTTTCAGAAGGGAACCTGAGGCATGCAGTTAATAGAGCTGCCTCCACTGATTTCGGGGTCACCGACCCTTCTAAAGCTGCTTTTCAACCTGAATCCGCTGCTTCAAAAGGTGAGAAACCTTCATTTTCCCCTCCTGCCACCATATTTTTCTCCTTGTTATTGCATGGAAACAAATGACAGACATGTTTAATTTGTTTGCATCCTGATGGTTAACCTCCTCTATTTTACCTATTCTGTTTAGTCTAGCAATACATTACAACTATACTTTTTGCATAATGCTGATGCAGCAATGAACCAATTAATTGAAAACATGAGCCCTTCTGGGAAATGGAGTGGAGAAAAGGAACATGATGTAGAAGATGGGTGCAAGTTTCCTCAAAATGTGTCTCCCTTCACTTGCCAAAAGAAGATGGATATGGCAGCAGATGGCTCAAAAAAACACCAAATGCCTCCTGCAAGTGTCATGACTAGACTCATCCTTATCATGGTCTGGAGGAAGTTGATAAGAAACCCTAATACTTACTCAAGCCTTTTGGGTGTTATATGGTCTCTCGTATCATACAGGTACTAAAAACCTTAAACCATCTTTTCCTTTACCATTTCCACTCTCTAAATCACCTATATATTTATATAAATGACATCTGATGGAGCCTTAAATTTATCTTCAGGTGGAACATCAAGATGCCGTCGATAGTTAGTGGATCTATAGCAATATTATCTGATGCAGGTCTAGGAATGGCTATGTTCAGTCTAGGTACTTATATTTCATATATATATGATTTGAAACAATTTAATATTTTTTTTGGTCTAAAAATGCATCAAACATTGATTCTTGCTTAAACAGGATTGTTCATGGCTCTACAACCAAAGATTATAGCTTGTGGAAAATCAGTGGCAACTTTTGCAATGGCAGTGAGGTTCTTGACAGGCCCTGCTGTGATTGCTGCAACCTCTATTGCCATTGGCATTCGTGGTGTTCTTTTACATGTTGCAATTGTTCAGGTCGGACCTTCTGAATGTCAAAATTAAACCCTAATCTCAATATTGTTTTATTTTCTAATCGATGTGATCCAAAGAAGCTTTGTGCATCTTTCTAGGTAGCTTCATTTACAATTATTTTTATAAGAAATCACGGCCAAAACATGCCAAGAAAAAAAATATGTTTCTCAAACTTCCTTTCATTTCCTCAATCATTTATTAAAAAAAGATTATTTGTTCATTATCTGTTCTTTGCATTATCTTCATTATTTTGCTTTCAATTACATAATGCTCAATTCTTTGCAAAAGGTGATCACTTGTCTTCTTTATTGACTGGTTTTGCAATCTCTTACTAAATCAATAAAGTTAAGCAATTAACATTGATAATTACCTGTTCACAGGCAGCTCTTCCCCAAGGTATAGTCCCTTTTGTATTTGCCAAGGAGTACAACGTCCATCCAGACATACTTAGCACAGCGTAAGTAATTTATTTACATCACAAGAAAGCCCTAGCTATATATACATATCAACCAACCATTACTGTGTGAAGAAGGTGATCCCATTTTTATAGAAAAATCTTAATAATCAGAAATTAATGGACTACGTAGATTAATCTTACATTGCGATAATTTTATTTTTATTTTTTTGCAGGGTTATTTTTGGGATGTTGATTGCCTTGCCCATTACAGTACTCTATTATGTGCTTCTTGGCGTTTGACTTCATGGAAAACAAGGCAAGGAAAAGAGTATACTACTGTAAATCCAAGTCAGGCTAAGGTGGATGGATGATATAAAAATTGCTAGATTTTTTGTGTGCCATTGGAGCAAGACATAAACATCGTGTCATCGTCTGCATGTGATCTGTGGGTTTAATATACCTTTTGCTCCTGTCTTTACTTTGTTCAATGTTACTGTTATTTGTTTAATTTTGCTACATTATCAGGTTAGTTAGGTAGAAAGCAATATACTAGGGCTTAGGATGCAAGAAAAGGAGGGTTAATTATTATGTACTTGGGAGCTTATTACACTGACATCAATGTAGCTCTTTGACTTTGTAGTCAGTTTACGTTGCTTGATTCATGAATTGTTGTGCTGGTAATATTTATTTAAGGTGTTGGGAAAGATCCACACTTCTTCTGAAGCTTTGAAAATTGACATTTAGCCTGTTCCCTTCCACACGTATTACTGTAATTTATTTTAGTTAGAAATATTGGAGGAGAAGAGCAAGAAAACTTCATCCATAATTATCTATGCATTCAAGGGCCAATAAACCAAAAAAATAAAATCAATCAATTAATTAATTTGCTTGTAATTACCAGTAATTACTTAATAGGAGAGATGAATATATATATATATATAAAGAAACATCCGGTCCCATTAAAAAATTAATAAGAATATTTTAACATGTATAAAAATTATTCTTTTTAATTCCTTCTCTCCTGTTTGTCTCTCTTTCATGTATCTATCTCTAAATAAATATAATTATATAGCTATCATCATCTCTAGATAGCTAGAGTTTTAAATTAAATGCAGGAATCTACAGATGATGTACAATGAATTCAGTATCGTTTGATTATTAATTAGAGATGGATCCAGTTACAAGAGAACAACTTTTGTGAATAATACTAGTTCATATGTGCATGCATGGGTGGAAGAAAATGAGGCAAAAGCCACGAAATGAAAGTTTGCTGGTTATTTCTTATGAGTTTTGATATATATATATATATATATATATATATAGACCATACCCTTTTGCTAAAAAATAACTATATTTCAATGTAAATCTATAGATTTTCTACACGCACAAACACACCTTGTCAGACCTCAAATGTTCCTAGAGTCTCAAAGATCCAGCAAAAATCCTAGAGATATCACTTGACTTACCCCAAAATATAGGCTACATGAGAGGGAACAAACGAGGGAAGTGTTAACGCACCTATTCCATAGAATAATTACAAAAATATAAAAATTAAGAATAGATCATCCATTACAAGACTTAAATTTTTTTGATGGAAACCTGGACTCAATCATCTAATTCAATAATGAAAAGACTGGCTAACTATATATGATGATGATGATGATGATGATTTAATATTCCAAAACCTATCCTTTTTTAAATGCCGTATTGCTTGTTGGGATCTGGTGACTTTGAGGAGGCATGTTATATCTAAAGAGAGTAAGAAATACAGTACTTGAGGCATGTGATTCACTGATCGTCAAATCAAAATGAGACTGGCAGACTGCTCTCTTTCAGTATCATTTGTCCTAACTGCAAGTTTTTTGTAAGGTTATGGTGTTCAAAGACAAAGTTTGGCTGTCTAGTCTGGTTTTCAAGACAGATCTTATTATCATATTTTGACAACGTAAATGCTTGCTTCACCATCCATTTGTCTTGAACTTTGCACCTATTAAATTTACAAGTAAATGGCATTTTGGCTAGCAGTATATTCCACATCCATTAAAATAATTCGATTAAAAAGATTATATGCAAAGTAACCAATAATATAAATCTATTTTATTTTATATTTTTTCAAATTGATTCAACCACAACAATTGAGTGTTTAAATCTGTGTTCGTGGTTTTTGTTTTTGGGTGTTTAAAAAAATATTAAATTAATAATGTTTTTTTATATATAATTTTAATGTTTTGATGTAAAATAAAATTTTAAAAAAATTATTTTAATTATTTCTTAAATAAAAAAAATATTATGCACCACAATATCACAACTATCACAAAAACAAACATAGTTTATGCATCATTCATATTGAATTTATTGAAACAAATACATAATTAAACAGTACTTGTATCAACCTTCAAGCATGACATGATGAGAACTCATCAAATTATAACCCGATAAGGATCAGATCAAAACTATGCATGTGTTAAGGTTCCTTAGCATCACATCAAATTGATAAAGTTGATAAGTAAAGAAAGCTTGCAAATACAATGTAGTTGTTATGTAAGTTTTATTTCTTTTGTAATAATCTCACGTGGGAAGCCAAAAGAGTTGTCTTGTTTTTGGAGTTCAAACCCTGCATTGCACATGCACTTCTCTATAAAATCCTGCCATCTCTTGAGACAAACTCTTGAATAAACAACAAGAGTTGAAGAATTCTTGTAAACCCATGAGCCGACACCATGGATCCAGTGACCGCAAGAACTCTATCCCATGTGGGGACTCTCCAATCTCGTTCAGTTTATGTGGGTTTCTTTATGTTTGTTTGTGAATCAATCTAAGATTAGTTAATTTGATTTCTTATTAATTTTCTCAGCTACAACTTCCGAGGTTCCTCGCATACATTATCTCGATTAATTTCCTAATTCAACTCCTTAAAATCAAAGATTGGTCTAGCTAGTTCAAGCATATATTTAAAGCTTACATTACATGAATTATAGGTCAAATGATTCCATTTAACGGTTTTATATCTTGACAATCAATGTTTGCATCTCCTTGACAATCAATGTTCTATTTTCAGATTAAGTTTTTTTATATGATGATTATATTTTCGATGATTAAGTTCATTCTTATGATATTATGATAACATATTTAAATTATATTTGATTAGTATTTTGAGAGAAAAAAAAATACATGAGATAAAAATATAGTTGATTAGAGATGAAAATAAAAACATAAAACAAATATATTTAAAAAAAAAAAAACTTTGCAATGAATTTGTATCCTTATTTAAAATGATTTTTTATCATTTCAAAACATGAATTATATAAATAGATATTTCCTCAATCATCACAAATATTCATATTTTCTATCTCGGAATTTTAGTTAAATACTATCTTAGAGTTGCTTTCAGTTGTCCATCAAATGGCAAGCTGTCATTTCCACATACAGAAATCAAGACCAAGAAGACTTGTAAATGAAAAGGTATCTGTTCAAGCTAGTCAACTCTAGCTTGGAAACCCACATTCAATGGCTTAATATTGTATTGTCTCTCGAGTTGCTGCCAAATCTTCACATACAGATAACTTGATGCAGAAAAAGAAAGCCTTAACGGTTTAAACTTGTGCAAGAAAAGCTGTCAAAAAAATAAGAACCATCAAATGGCCGGATCAGATAATAGAAACAAAAAACAAATCAAAATAATCAAATCATGACATTTGTGTAATGTACTAACCAACTAATTTATACATACAAAGTTGGTCCATCGTTACGAGCAGCAAAGCATCAGCAGCATCTACACAAGCCCTTCAGATTGTTTGATTCAAATTTATGGTCAGCTGACTAATCTACAAGTCCTCTTGGGAAACTTAAATAGAGAGCACCACGATCCATTAAATTAGCAAATTCTAACCCAGAAACAAATGCAGATGAAGCAACACCTAGGGTTAATGAAAAAATCTGTTGTCACATGTTAGCTGATAAGCCATTGTCACAGAGATGAGTTACACAGATTCCCCCCCATAGCCATCATGGCTATCTCCATTTTCTTTACTCGATCTAGATTGTGTGGAAGACTTTCCAGGAGATAATTTTCCTGTTTGTGGTTTTGGGTTGCATATATTGAGGTATGTGTAACAAGACATGCCTACAATAGCCGTCAATGCACCGCATATACTGGTCGCTCCTGGATTGGAGCCAAAGATGTAGTAATTTCCAAGAAGCACAACACATGTTTTGAATTGACCAAGAACAACATGAGAAATAGCAGATGTCGCCCTGAAAAGTAAATGAGATGAAATGAATGAGAACCAACCATCTAACTCAACATACATTCAAATTACTAATCATAACTTCATCTTAAGATTAAAATAATATTAGTTTAAAGACAGCTGCAGCGTTCCATGGTTCAAGTTAGTTCTAGTCTCATCTTTTATGAACAAGAATACAGTAAGCTTAACAAAGCACACAACAATATGAAAATATTAGCAATTAGCATAAAAAAAGTGGTTTGATTGTTCTTTAGGTGGCAGCTTAAGGGTTGAAAAAGGAGTGGGATTTTATAGGGAGGTCTTCAGGGATAATTGTTAAAGAGTGCTTTAAAGATTTTCAAGAGGGAAAAGTTGTCTTTCTTTTTTTTTTTTTTTTCTCTTCCTAAAATAGTCAACTTATAACCTACACTCGTTCTCTTTTGCTTGCACCTTACAGTTGGGACCCCTTGCATTGTTTACTTTTTTCGTGATAGAAATCAGTTCACCATCAACCTTGCTCTCATTGGACCCACTAATGATCTAAATTCTCAAGCAGGTAACAATTATTTTTAAGACCACCTATTTTGACATCTGTAATGATAGTTCTCATTAACTTTTGATCATTAAGGCTCCGATATCATGTCAAAAAACCATCTCAACCTAAAATCTTAACCGGTTAGAAGAGGCTTGAAAATAATTTTATATTACCCTCTAACACCTCATAGCTAACAAACCCTTAGCTATAGAATTTATAAAATGTAAGTTAATCGATACAAATATAAACAGAAATGTAACATATTTTCTCTCAGCTTAAAGACAATTCACAGTGTAGAGATATTCTTGTTTCCTTGGTTGTAGTCAAGCAGTAGATATCTGGTCAGAATTCAGAAGTAGTCATGAGCTGGTTTTGGGGAAGATGATTCTTTGAAATCCAAGGTCAATAAGAGCATACCCTGTTAATCCTACTAATAGAAGTGGCCGGTCCATGAATTTCACAGATTTAACAAGCTTTAAAAAATTAATCATGAATTATCCAATGATGTGAAGGGGTGGGTGAGGAATTTTATTAACTCACTATAAGAGTGCATATTTCATAGAATTTGTCTGTGTTTTGAGATTCACCTCACCTATTCTTCCGATTAAATCAATGCTGCCCCTAGCTTTTCAGTTTGTTTCTTTATTCAATCCTTCCATTAGATTCTGAAGGCACAACAATGTAACTATTATCACATGGTACTCTTCTCTTCAACAAAATTGAAGAAAAAGGAAAAGGCTTCTAGTGTCAAAGGATATATTTAGCCCTCATCAACTCCTTTGAAAAACACAAAACACATTAACCATTCTGCAAACTACCAACAATGATATGATGCTTATAATACCATTCCAAGATCAATGGCTTCCCAACCCAACTGCGTAATCATAACCAATGAGCCAAAGCATTTAATGGTCTGCTGAAATTTTAAAGTTATATGCTCTCACTATAATACCAAGGCGTAAGTTAGGACACAGAGACTAACAACTCGATTAGAGTCAGAACAGAGTTTAACCAACTGGTCCAGCACCCATTTACAGACTAGGAAGAGGTTTAGAACTGGTAATATGGATCCTTTTCCTATATTCAATTATGTTGTATTGTTTTTGGTTTATTCCTTCCGTTCTTCACTCCTATTACTTGAATGGGATAACACATGATCACCTACATATCCATAGGTCTAAATTGGAAGTGGCAACCCATTTTAGATACCTTCCCTTTGTTACCTAAATAGGTACCACCTAACTCCTCATGCATGTATCCATTAATTATGTAGTCATTTATTGTTTCAAAGCATGTCCTAACATTCACGTCTCAGCTATAATTTATTTTTCTTTATTAAGATACTGCTTCTCAACCAACCAAATCTAGCTACATAAAGCACATCCTCTTGGATTTTGTTAAATTTCAACTCAAGGTATACCTGGAAGCTTTCTTGGCACAGGCCATTCCTTGCAATAAGAAACCTTTCTCTGGTAACCAAGAATCGTATTTCACAAATCAAAATCGCCATCTTATTTCTCACTTATCTTTGTCATCATTAGCCCACTTTTTAAGCGCATTAGCAAGTCAGGTTCATATTCAATCCCATGATGGCACAACCACAAGCAGATTTTGCTTTACTTTCACACAGGTTTCCCACCAGACAATAGGTTGTGAGAAAATTCAAGAGCTAATCTCATTTCAAATTCCTCATCTGACTTGTATTTCTCAAATCTTCAACAGGAATTCCATTATGTGCACTCTCAGGAAGTCATAATGACATCATATAACCTAACAACCACATGTTCTAGCATCATAGGCTTGGCCCTTTCGATATTATCTACCTGAATTTTAAAGAACTGCAATTTCAATGAAATAAGCATTCTCTTATCCAAAGAAAAGAGAATTCGTTTTAATATACATGCATGCTAAGCATGTGAGTTGTGTTATGGTCATATACAACAAGGGGTGTTATGTTGAGGCATTTACTATTAAGAGTCAGGACTAACCAAAAAATCATTAGGCATGTGAAAGTGCCAGAGACACAATCCTTTAAGTGATGTAAAAGGACCACGTCAACATGAAGTTTTCTAAAATTTGGGACACTGCTTCCAGGATTTCTACTAGAATCTTCTACACTTTTTCTCCTCTATCCCAACCCCTCCCCCTTCCCATTTTTGGTCTTATATGTACCCAGCGAAAACATGATACTCCTTATTTTATCTTTCATCACAAGAAATTACAGAACACCATCTCATAAAAAGCACTTAGCATATGTTTTTAGGTCAAATGCATCAGCCGACGTACAGTTATCAAAATATTTGATGTCTAAAACCTTAGAAAATAATGTTATACCAATCAGCAAAGCATTTTGATAACATTTTGGACAAATTAAAATAAAAAAATCCTTATTCTTTAATTTAGTAGTTCTGGTGCAATTATTATAATTTTTCATATCTAATTATACACAATGTCTTATTATTATTCTTTTCTACCATAGTAAATTTACCAGTGCAAATTCTATAATACTGTACACAAAGGAAGTTGTATATTAAAATGAGAAACCTTCTCTGGACCAACTTGATTTTAGAACATTTCAATAATGATATAGAATGAATATGATCTTTGTTCCTTAAGAGTCATTTTATATCTTGATGTCCTAAATTGACTAACCTCCTCATATCCTATAACTAGAAATAACAGGTGATGTGCAGCAATTGAGAGGTTGAAAATACATCATTGGAAACAATGAACAAAACAGGCTGAGTTATGTAATAGTTAAAAAGAATGAAGATAGCTCACTCACCCAAGTGCCAAAGCACCAGACCACTGAAGCAAAAAGCCAAGAAGAGCAGACATGAGAATCAGTGCTGTGTTTCTGAAGTTCCAATCATAGGAGAAGACACCTGGGGGGTCTAAGAAAGGAATCAATGAAGCCAGGAAAAACAACGTAATTGGTGTAGTCTTCCACATTAACCTGCTCATCGATTTCACAAGTCAAGTAAGATGTGAAAGCTATTTGGTGGTAGAAAAATGAAAATAAGGAATGTTACAAGGCAAATTTTTAGATAAGGTAACTTACGCCAAGGCTGTCCAGTTATCCTGCTGTTGCAGAGTGGACCAGAGAATCTTGTTGACTGCACTGGGAATTATCCAAGCTAGTGCTACACAAGCACCAAAGAGACTGAATTGCAAATCAGTTACTGTAGCCACGGCAACACCAATAGACAAAACTGTAAGTGCAACCACCTGAAAGATTTCATATAAGAACCCAGGGCCAGTGTCAACTTAAGTTATTTGCAGAAATTAGTCATTCTACACGCACATAAGGTCCCACTTGATAAAAATGTCATGTGCAAGGAAACTTCCAGAATCAATTTACAAAGACATTTATAGGCACTGAAAACTTTTGTATTTGGCTCAATAAAAGATGTTGCGTGACTTGAAAAAATAAACAAAATAAGTAATTAACACTTCAAGTCTTTTTCCTCCTAGAGGGTGCAAGTGTAGTCCTTCAATGGGTATTTTAGAAGTAATGGAATGGGTATAAAGATCAATTCATGTCCAAATATGTTGTTTGAGGTTCCACGTCTCAAAATACAGGGCTTAAGTGGAAGATTTTTACAAGAGGAAAACACAACTTTCAGCATTCACTCTTCCAAATCCCTTCCATTCAAATCAACTATTAAAGTAGATTTCAGTCTCATAAAGGTAGCAATGATATATGACCAAAACATTTATGAGTGAGTCCACTTTTGAGGCCCAAGATACATATACAAAATTAATGCTCATTGATAAACCCTTGTCCTGAATACAGTGAAACTCAAAATGCTATCCATATAGAAGTCCATGTTGATACTTTACCAGACACTTAGTGTGCAGATCAAAATTATAAAACACCTAGTTCTCACATGAATGGCCTTTCTCCCATGAATCAATCAGTTGAAAATGAAAAGAAAAATAGCAATGCCTTCTAATTCAGACTGTTCTGTCATCACAACAAAATAGAAAGCTTATTTTCATATGGAAGTGCACCATAGACATACATGAGCCAAAACTTACCTTGGAAAAAGAAACTCTCTTTTTAAACCATATAAATTCTGCTAAAACAATTGAGGGTGTAACAGAAATCTTAGCCATCTGATAGAATCCAACACTGCAACAAAACATGAAACATATCAAACACAAAACTTTGAACAGGACAACAAAGTGTGGAAAATAGGAAATGAATATCTAACCTATTGTATTTCAGGCTAACATTAGCTAGGCCAGTAGAGAGAGACATAACAAAGCCAAGAGTGAATAGAGATAAACGAGAAGATTTTGATGGAGGAGATGCAGGAAGCACAGAAAAAGCTTTTATAATGGCCATCAGTGCCCAGCTTAGTGCATAGTGAATAAAACTAAGACATATAGGAAAATGGAAGCCAACTCCTTGAAGCACCTGCCATAAAAAAAAGAGAGGCAAATCAAATAAACTCAAAGAAACCGCAACTTGAAGCAATAACAAAAGCAGTTAAAACTAGATAATATGCATTTACAAAGGTTAGAAGTCAAACCCATTTGTTCATGAAAATAATACCAATAGCAACCAGAAAATTGAACGTAAGAGCAATAACAGGGCCACATAATTGTTGTTCGTGTCGCTTTGCGCTTTCAGACGAGCGAAATCTGCTAAATAAAGAAGACCGCAATTCTTCTAAAGCTCTTCCTGCATTGATAAGTACACAAATAAAAATGCAGGTCAATCAGCCACATCAAAGAAGACAAACAATTGAAAAAAAGCCGCCACGGTTTACACAGAAAGCCACTGGCCAATGAGCAAAGCAATCACCTCTTGTTAACAAGATAACAAACTAACTAGCATGTTTGAGTAGAATAATGGTTTGATTAATCCCTCTCAATAACAAAGAAAAAAATCACTAATATTTAAAGTTGCCAGTGAAAGGCAAATATGTAATGAGAAAAATCCCATTTTTGAGCAACTGGGCAGCCAACTCTCCCTTCATTCAACGGCAAAAAAAATTGCTTTATCTTTCTGAAATTAATTAAATAAAAACCAAAATTAACCACTACTTTATCAGAGTTAAAGAGCTATAACCCATAAGAGAGAACCCAAGAAAAACCAACCTGGTACTCCAAAAGGCAACAATTGCAGCAACAAAATAAAGTAAAATTTACATCCAAACAAAGAAAAGACTAGAGAATTCTAGCTAGACTGTTACTGACGCAAGCTAAACTGATAAACCTAGTGACACGCAGCAATGCAAATGAAAGAAAGAACTAAACTTTGAGAAATTTAAACAGAATAAAGAACTGAGTTCTCAAGAAATTCTTCAAAAAAGCTTACCTCTTTCACCAGCATCACTGTCTTTCCTCTTGAGTATCTTCCTCACATCTTTCCTCACCAAAAAATTCAAAACTTCACGACTATAGAGCATCTTTCTTTGATTCTTTAAGCACTAAACAGCTCAATTTCCTCAGTGTTTTCAGTCCAAATTGCTACACCACTTCCTAGTACTCAATAAGACCTCAAAAAACAAAGAGCCTATTTTCTAGTTTTTGATAGCTATGAAAGAGAAGCACCCTTGAACAAGCGATTCAAGTGCCACAACATAAATTTTATTTTATTATTAACAGAAAATTAAAAGAAAAAAAAAAAACAGAGAGAGTGATTTACACTGAAAAACATTTCATACACAAACTCTAATTTATAATTTTATTATTGAAATATTTATTTTAAATATTATTTTTTAAATAAATTTTAAAATCAATTTATATAAATTAAAAAATTAAAATTATTAAATATATTTAATAAATTAAATAAATAAAAATAAAAATATTTTTTCTTAAAAACCTTACACATCATTCTTTTTGCATTGAAAAAAATGAGTTCTCCAATAAAATAATCAATACCATTTTTGTCATTATATATATAATATCATTATAAATATAGTTATTTTTATAATAAACATCATAGATTAATATAAAATAATAGTCTGTATCTATCTCATCGTATATAAAATCATCAAAATTTCTATGATAGTCATTCTCATCAATAAATTATCTACTTTACTTATATCTCTAAAACGAGTTCTCATAATTAGTTATAAATCTATAATTACTCTCTTTTATGTTCTATTGATTTTTTTTATACATTTTCATTAATTGAAGAAATGGTTCTTTAATTTATCTTTATATTTTTATTACTAGTAACCGATAAGTCAATTTTATAATTTATCTTTGTATATTTTTTATCATCAGTTTTTAAATATCTATTTTTTGAGATAGAAACACATCATATAATTTAGAGTTTGAATAATCTTGTTTATGATGATTATAATAATAATAAGGATATTTTTCATAGATATAGGAGTATTATGAATGTGTTACCTTAGTTATATATAAAAAATATATTAAAATATGATTTAAATGAAAATTAATGGCATAGTAATATCTTAAATAATATATTTTTTAAAAGCAATAATAAATTTACACTTAAATATATGTTTAAGTTCTTAATATAATAACAAATTAAACAAATAACTTATTATATAAAAACAAATTGACCTTTTAATATATTTGAGTACAATTGCTCAATCCATTCCAACCAAGCTCATTTTTATTGGTCATGGATCCAACAAGATCAGATTAGGTCAGTCCCTAACCAGTACTAGGATAACCCCAACCCCGACAACAAACCTCTTAAAACTCCAACACAAACAAAACTTCTCAAAACCTCGACAAAATCAAAAGATTCAACACTTCCACCATCAAACTCCACAAAATGGCTCCCAAACCCGAATCCCAAAACCTAACCTCCACCACCACCTCCGCCGCCGAACCATCGTCCCCCTCCTCCATAGATCCACTCTTCCACCTTCTCACCCTCCTCCCTTACTCAATCCTGCGCCCACCACGCCTCCGTCTCAAACTCCCCTCCTTCACCCTCCCTTCCTCCATGACAGTCTTCTCCTTAGTCCTCCTCACCTACTTCATGGTAGTTTCTGGCATCGTCTATGACGTAATCGTTGAACCACCTGGTATCGGGTCAACCCAAGATCCATATACCGGATCTGTCAAACCTGTGGTTTTCTTGCCTGGAAGAGTTAATGGGCAGTATATAATTGAAGGGCTCTCTTCTGGGTTCATGTTCATTGTTGGTGGCGTTGGCATTATTTTGATGGATCTTGCTCTTGAAAAGAATCGTGCCAAGAGTGTTAAGGTTTCTTATGCTACTGCTGGGATTTCCTCTGTTGTTATTGCTTATGTTATGAGTATGCTTTTTCTTCGGATTAAGATCCCAGGATATCTTCGTTGAGTTTTCGGGTTTTTTTATGTATTTTGGAATTATACTTTGTCAAGGTAGTTCGAAATCACAATGTGGCCTGTCAAATGGGGTTATTGTGGATTTTTATGATCTGGGTTGCTCTCATTTGATTTTGTGGTGCTAGTTGGTTATGGAACTATTAGTATTTTTGTTAATAAAAGTCGCAAATTCAGACTACTTGATGATTTTGCTGAATTGAGGAAATGCTAGTGATTGTTATCTTTATTGTCTGTGATTCTGTGTTTCTTTATTAAATTCTGGATTGTTATTAAATTGAGAAGATTTTAATGATGAGATTGGAATGATATCAGAAGATCAGCGTGGTGTTTTTTGGATGATGACATGCAGGAATCGAGAAGCATAGGTGAGTGTTGGTGTGTCCCTTTATTCTAACTTGAATTCCAATGTTTTTAGGTTATTGAGCAGTGCTAATGGGATTATCTCTTTGTTCTTGATAGTCTTAAGGATTATTAACTTGATCGTACTGAAAAGGTGATTGATGTTTCATCAATCATGTGCTAGGATTCGGACTTGAATAAACTGCCGAGCTAGGTTAGACTAATGCTTCTTAATACTCCCCTCTCATAGTACTTTGAGGGTGTGGTTAAATAATTTCACTGCAAATCTGCTAGTTTATGCTGTCTTATGCTTTCCCAACTACTGAGACTAATTGGTCAAATCTCAATTAGAAGTTTGTCTGAAGTACAAGAAACAATAATAGTTCGAAGAAGATGGGTGCTGCAAATTCTGTGAGAGTTGAAAGAGCTATTTAGAGGTCATGATTGCTTATAATTTTAATATTAATGATTGTTGAATTTTGTTTGTGAAGTGAGAAAACAATAATCAGTATCATGAATTCAATTGCCTTGCTATTTTTTGGATATTTGTGAAGTAAATCGGAATCAGGATGCATGGTCACCAAACACCTAAACTTCAACTTCAACTTCAAGCTGCCTTCTCCAACCTTCCCTGTCTTATAAGGCCATTAGAACCATACCCTTCTCTTTAGAGTTTAGTCTGTCATATTGCCACCCATTAGAGTCACTCCGCTTTCTCTATGGTGCTGTCCTCCCCTGTGCACAGTAGTGAATGTAGACAAGAAAGTTGACCATAAATTTTACGGACTCGACCTCTAACTACTGGATTCTTACAGCATAGAAGTGAAATAGACACAGAAGAAAGAGAAATGGAAGAGAGAAAATTAAAAATATATATATTTTTTATTGGTGGAACTAAATATCTCTCATGAATGCTGTAAGTATCAAGTAGTAAATTTTTTGAAAGTTTTCTGGCTAAAATATGGCCTAGCTCTAGATAGCAATTTACTTGGATTTGGAATTGAAATTTTGTTATGGTGTCCAGTAATATTTGGAAGTAATTGAAATACATGCTAAATATTTGATTCTCAAAACCATATATGAAACAATGACGTCCATTTATTTACAAACCAAAAGTAAGGCACACCCATGTAGACCTAGGTTGGAATATACATGTCTTGGGGGAGTTTTGATCTTCCTCCTATGATGTACTGAAGATACGAAGCTCAAACACTCATGCATGCTAAGAATTGACTAGCTTCACAGATGCAACAACAAACAGTCTAGCGGTCCTAAGAGAGATTCTTTGAAGAGAATAGACGACCGGGTGAGAAAATCCTCAAGTATCTAGGAGAAGCGAGGCCTTCAATGGAACGATTCCATGTGTGTTTAGGGGATTTCCCACTGCATGCAGGAGAAGCAAGACCATCAAAGGAGGCGTAATGATCAGGCGTGACATCGAACCCTTCTCTGTCTTTCCTGGACCCAATTCTCCCACTGAAGGTCCCATACTTGACCAATTTACCAACCCATGACTTCTTCTTTGTTGGGCTCTTGTGGCCTGCATTCATCTTCTCACTCAAATACTCCTTGACAAAATGCACCCCTCTCTCCACCACCTCCATTGGCGGAGAAACGAGCGGGTTCCCTTCAACAGACAGCTTTTGCAGCTTCCTTAGGCACCCCATGGAGTCGGGCAACGTTGTAATCTTGTTATAACTCACGTCCAATTCCACAAGAGATAGAAGGAGGCCAATGGAGTATGGCAAGGTTTCAAGGTATTGGAAGTTTTGGCTTACATTTAGGACCTCTAGATTGATAAGGTTCTCTAAGTCTTCAGGAAGGGACCTTAGATTGTTCAACCTTGCGTCTAGTATTTTCAAAGAAGTGATGTAGGAGGTAGACATGGGAAGAAACTCAAGCTTGTTTGAATTTACCGAGAGCTTCTTGAGGTTAACAAGCTCGAACCCTATGGTGTCTGGTAATCTGCTTAGCTTGTTGAAGTTGACATTCAATTCTTCTAAAGACCTGATACAGAAACACAAGATTTTGATATAAACATAATTGAAATGATAATAAACTGCTTCTATTTCACATTTTATTTGATGGTTACATACATAGCCACTCCATTTACTGGATTTCATATTTAGTTAAATTGATTTAATTTTAATATTTGTCTAAAATTACATATGCACATCTCATCATCATAGCTTTAAATTTATACTCTCATAACATATCTAAGTATTTATAGTACATGAAAAAAAAAAGGAAATATATAAAAAAATCATTTTTTTTTTTTTATAAATGGAATGAATTGGATTGCAGAATTTTTAGGACATTTTTATCTAGTCTCCAAATTACACATTGAGCTGGTTAATCTGCGTTTATTCAAATTAATTCAAAACAATGTTATTTTAAAATATTTTTTTAAAAGTTAAAACGATATTATTTTAATTCTTTTTAAGATTAAATTAAATTTTGATCGAGTCGATCAAGTTATGCTAAATGAACTCTTATTAAATTTAATTTAAGTTTTGATTTGGATTGGATAGAAAAACTTGGTTCGGTAACACTAGGTTTTTTTTTTTTTTTTTCAAAATTAGGGAATCATCTTGAACATATGAAATGAAATTTAAACGGTAGTTTGACAATCATGATGAAGACAAATATACATACATACACAATATGTCCACATCTAAACTGTCATTTTAATCTTTCCACTAAAGTCAAGTTAATATTAATTAATTAGCAGTGGAAAAACCGAAAAGTGTCAAATACACTTCAAGGGGAAGATCATCATGATCAATATCAAGAATGGGTTTTGAACCCTTGGATCCTTTTGGAAAAGCTGTAGTTTTTAGCCGCGTGCCAATAATTCTTAATCATAATTCAAAAACTATAAAATAAAATAAAATAAAATAAAGCTTCTAAAAAATGGAAATTACTGTGGATATAATATTAATTATCAAGCATTTTGGACTATGCTTTTGAATGAAAAGCAATGGAAGTTTAAAAAAAGAAAAGAAAAAAAACCCCCCGGAAACGGGGACTAAAAATAGTGGCAGAAACATTTTCTCAACATTAGTGGGCCGATAAATAATTACACCGAGGAACTTTAGTGTAGACAGAAAGATTGACCTGCTCTTTGCCTCTCCTCCATTGGTCCAAGCCACCTTTCTTTCTTTGCATGCGTCCTACTATTCCCTAAATTTTAATTCCACATCATCATTGACATGTTCTTTGACTTGTTGGTAATTCTTAACCCTGACCGTCCATAATGCTTTTGTCAAGGTTCTCGCACTATATCTTTTTGCCACATTAAATATTATTTCTAATTCTTGATGATCGATTCACTCGATATATATTTATACGATAAGATTGGAATTAAGAAGGCAGACATCCTCAAATTAAAGCTAGGCTCCACAGTGATGGAACAGTGATTAACTAAGAATAAAATGAAATAAAAAAGAAATTAATATATACAAATTAAGGTCTTTAAGTGGCCACGCATGATGGTGATGGTATGGTTGCTTAATTTTCTTTTTTCTTTTTTCTTTTTCGACATCTGGGCTAGTTTTTAGTTTGAATATTTGGATCATGATCACACTTATGAGGGTTAATTATTTCGATAATATTTCAACAATCAACAAAATTAATTAATGAAATATCCGATCAATCCAATTCTATGTCATTAATGGCTCCTGAGGTTAATCAATTAATTATCTTGCTATATGCATAGAATATATTTCTGTGAGCAGATCAAGAGCGTCAGGAGACAGCAAACCTGCAATTCTCTATGGTTCTGGGGAGGGACACAAGAAGGTTGCATGAAACATTAAGAGCTTTGAGCTTTGACAAGCACCCAATTGAGTTAGGGAGAGATTTGAGCTGATTTGAGTGAACATCCAACACCACCAAATTTAGCATTCTTGCTGTTAAGGATTCTGGTATCATCTGTCGAATATATAAATTATAAATTTCTCGATTTGTTAGCTTGGTTCCGTTGTAAGCTGGCCAGTGGAGATATTAATTCAAGTGTACATGTTATAAAAGTCAAAGAAATATTTAATGTATGATCATCATGTTCCTGGTTGATTAAAACTAATAATTATGAAATAAACATATAGTAATATGCTACTACATATTCCTCTATTTGCTTGTGCTAGGCGTTGAATGCTTAACTATAGTATTAATTAATTAAAAACTCACTAATTGTTTGAGATCCAAGAGAGAGTAATAGGTGAGAAATTAAA
>Ga0325404_1001400_pt1 | contig 25550 bp, 14 predicted proteins | sample PopdelMetagenome_18_FD_205664 | JGI IMG/M metagenome (GOLD analysis project Ga0325404, IMG submission 205664) | Populus deltoides microbial communities from Bellville, Georgia, United States - Xylem-Control-R1 | ecosystem: Host-associated > Plants > Phyllosphere > Stem > Wood/Secondary xylem...
ATATATATATATATATATATATATATATATATATATATATATATATATATATATATATATATATATATATTGCAATGTCTTAAAACTAAACAATTTTAAGATAGATTTGTATAGCTATAATTTAGGCAATTGACTCTATCTCTCAGCTAGAGTTTAGGCTATAAACTAGTGATATTGTATAGCTATTACAGATTTGAATACTCTTTTTAAAAACTTGTATTTTGACTACAAATACAATAAAATCCCAACCTTGAAGGATTGAGCCATTCTTTCTAATAATTCTCTCATGGTATCAGAGCACTGACTGTGTATTCTTAAAGAAAATATTTTCTCAAGCAATGACCACCCCTATAGCTTCTTCCTTTGCCGCCTCTTATGCTTTTCTCATCTCTCTGGCTGCTTTAACAAATAATTTTTCTGCCTACCTCTATGTCGATATCTACTTGCTTTGGCGTGATCAAATTACCCTCTTCTTATCTGCAATGATCTTTATGGCCATATTGATGGCACTAATCCGCCTCCTTCTAAGACCATTCTTGTTAATGTCACTGCTTCTCCAAATCCCGACTACGTTAAAGAATATGCATGTTGGTTTAAAATTGATTAACTTGTTATATGTGGCATTAAGAATATGCTTTTGTCAACCGCTTACGCAGTGGTCCTAGGTAAAAAACTCGCCAAGGATGTTTGGGACACTCTAGAGATGCTCTTCCATCAGCAAACTCTATCTCGTGCTGATATCTTGCATGATACCCTTCTTGACACCTACAAAAATAACCTCTCTATTAAAGCTTACCTCGCTAAAATCAAAGGTATTGCTGATCAACTTGCTGCCATCCAACAACTAGTACCAGACAGTGAATTGGTAAAGCAGACTCTTTGTGGCCTTCCTTATACTCTTGAGTATCAAACATTTGCTCTAGGCATTGCTAATCAACACACTCTAATTTCTTTCATAGAGCTTCGTGCTTGACTTATTGTTCATGAACAAGAACTTGAATGTATTTGTGGACATACAACTCCACCATCAACTCACCTCTCGCATCATGCTTTGGTCGCCCAACAAAATTATCAGCCATTTCGTAATACCAATCATCGAAATTCTCATCGCCTAAATCATCCGAAGCAAGGTGTTGTTTCTTAAATTTTTGGTGATACCTCTCCAAGCATACTTGGTCAGTATCCTACTAATGCCTACTTACCTCCTGGTGGCTTCACTAATAAAACTATCAGTAATAGTTTGAATAATGATGGACACCGATCTAATAATGGTTACAATCATAATTAGTTTGGCAGATCACGCTATCGTGGATGCTATCAAATATGTAAACTAGAAGGTCATTCTGCTTCCCATTACAATTATCATTATATTTGCCCTGATTCAAATAATAGTCACAATATATCTACTCAGTTTGCTGGAATTCATGTGTTTAATCCGCCAGTTCCCATAGAAACTTCTCTTGATTGTGTCACTCCTCTTTGGCTTAGTGACACAGATACAACAAATCACATGGCTTCCTACACTAATCTAGTTCAACAGCCTACTCCTTTTACTAGTACCTCAGGTGTGTATGTTGGTGATGATGATTCTCTCTATATTTCTCATACTAGTAATTCTTCAATCAAATTGGGTTTCAAATCGCTCTCTTTGAATGGTGTTCTTGTGGTTCCGCAGTTAAAGAAAAATCTCATCTCTCTTGTTAAACTGACAAAAGATAACAACTATGTTTTTTGCTTGTTTTCCATGAGACTTTGTTATAAAGGATTTGGCAACGAGGTAGACACTTTTGAAGGGACCAATTAAAACAACCTTTATCCAATACCAGTCCATGCACTTTCTCACTCTTTTCGTAAATTGTCATGCAATAGCGTAACCTTTATTGCTCATACTACCAAGGCTGCTTCTAGTTCAACTTGGCACTACAGGCTTGGCCATCCCGGATCTAAAGTCTTAAAACAGTTAGTTTCTGATAAACTAATTTATACTTCAAATAAAATTTCCTCTATAATGTTTTGTGATGCTTATCAAGCTGGAAAAAAGCAAACACAAGATTATTTTTATGATGTATTCTGATAAACTAATTTATACTTTGAATAAAATTTCATTTATGATGTTTTCTGATAAACTAATTTATACTTCGAATAAAATTATCATGCAATAGCCCTTTCATTTATCAAATAGACTTTTTACTCATGTTTTGGAGTTTGTGCATTGTGATATTGGGGTCTCTCTCCTACTATCACTACTTCTGGTTATATCTATTACATTATTTTTATTAATGATTATAGCAGATATTGTTGGCTTTATCCTATGAAATGTCGTTCTGATAGCTTTGTTTGCTTTACCAACTTTACAAACATGATTGAAAATCAATTTCATCAGCAATTAAAAATATTCAATATGATGATGCTAAAGAATCATTGAATGAGTTTTTCATTCCTTCTAGATGTCAATGGCATTTTTCTAAGAGTTTCCTGCCCACACACTTCTCAATGGAATAGTATTGCCGAAAGAAAGCATCATTATATTCAGGAAAATGGTTTATCTCTTTTACATCAGGCCTTGTTACCGCGACATTTATGGCTTGAAGCTTTCTCTACTGCTGTGTTTTTAATTAACAGGCTGCCAACTCCAATCCTTTCAGGACAGTCCGCTTATAAGGCTTTCTTTGGTACTCACCCTGAGTACACTTTACTCTAGAATTTTGGATGTTCTTATTACTCATTTCTTGGTGACTATGGTCAAAACAAGCTTACCCCAAAAACACAACGCTGCATTTTCATTGGGTATACCACTATCCATAGAGGTAATCGTTGTTTGGATCCCTCTAGTGATCGTGTCTTCATCTCTCAACGTGTGGTGTTTAATGAAAATGAATTTTCTTATGGGTTATGTTCTAGTTTACTCACTGTCGTTACAACACTTGTTCCTCAATCACGGTTACCCTTGGCTTTAGCTTTTAAGCCTTGCAAAGTCATTCCTTATCTCTGAACTTGGATTTTTCTTCTGTTGGTCTTATTAATGCACCAAATACAACCCCACATATGGAGTCTGCACCCACTGTTGATTCACCCCATGTTGCTTTTGCATCTCCCGCCACTTCCTATAGTCGTGTTGACACCAACCAGCCAGAAATCCAACCAACTACCTCCCCATTACCAACTCCGGCTACAATACTTTCCAATCACCATCCCATGCTTACTCGTGAAAAAAATGGCATCCAAAAACCTCGTGTTCTTTGTGCTAGTAATTATCCCTTACCCCAAAGGTTTGTTGTACTACCTCCAACCTCCGTACCCTGTGAACCTTTAACCTTCGACCTTCACAACTGCCAGCCAAGATTCTCATTGGGTTTCTATAATAAAAGATTAATATCATGCACTTCTTGATAATCAGACCTGGACTCTCGTGCCTCATACATCCTCTATGAATGTTGTTGGCTATCGTTGGGTTTATAAAGTTAAAGAACGAGCTCATGGTTCCATTGAACGCTACAAGGCATACTTTGTAGCTAAAGGTTACAACCAAGAACAGGGCAATGATTTTACTAACACTTTCAGCCCAGTCGTTAAACCCACAACAATTCGAATCCTTCTCTCAGTTGGTCTCTCTCGTCGATGGAGTATTCGACAGCTTGACGTCAAAAATGCAGTTCTCTATGGTGTTTTGACTGAAGAGGTTTATATGTCACAACCTCCTAGCTTCATACACTCTTCTTTTCCACACCATGTTTACAAATTACACCATTTTATTTATAGCTTGCGCCAAGCACCTCGGGTATGGTTTCAGAGTTTCAGTCATGCTTTAACTTCTCTCGGCTTCAAATTTAGAAAGGCTGATAATTCTCTTTTTACTCAGCATTCCTCTACTGTCACAATATTACTTCTTGTTTATGTTGATGATATTATTATTACGGGCTTTTTAGATTATCTTGTTAATCACATCATTGATCAACTTTTAAACGCTTTCATATGAAAGACTTTGGTGATCTTCATTATTTCTTTGGCCTTGAGGTCCATCGTACCTCCACCCAGCTTCGTCTTATGGAAACTAAGTATTTACTTTGCATATTTAAGTCTACCAACATGCTTGATTGCAAACCGCAATCTACTCTTGTCATCTCTGGTTGAAAACTCTCCAATTCTGATGGCCATCTGTTACTGGATCCCATGAATATTGTCGTCTAGTGGGAGCTCTACAATATATCACCTTCACATGACCAGATATCTCTTATTTAGTTTGATAGGTCTGTCAATTTATGCAAAATCCACGTGATGCTCACCTCCAAGCCATTAAGTGCATTTTGCGTTACCTTAAAGGTACCCTTGGTGTTGGCATTTACTTCTACACTAATACACGTCCTAACTTGACTTGCTTGGTTGTTGTCGATTGGGCAAGTTGCCCTGACACTCGTCGCTCCACCATGGGTCACTGTGTTTTTCTTAGCTTTAATCTTATTTCTTGAAGTGCCAAGAAACAATTAATAGTAGCACTTGCTAGCATGAAATCTGAGTATAAAGCCCTCACTTATGCTTCTACAGATCTCTTATGGATTTCTTATATCCTTCGAGACATTGGCTATAACACTCCTCTACATTGCACACTATACACTAACAACATGGGTGCACCTCAATTGGCACACAATCCTGTCTTCCATGCTTGTACCAAACACATTGAATTATCTTATCATTTTATTCGTGAATTGGTCTCCACTAGCTTCCTTCAGGCCTTATTTGTCCGCTCCAACAATCTGCTTGCCGATCTTTTTACCCAAGGATTACCTTCTCCCACATTTCATTCCTTTCATGACAAGTTGTTGTGGCATCCTCCCCATCACCTTGAGGGGACATGATAGGATTCAAGATATTGCCAGATTTGTATAGCTATAATTTAGGCAATTGACTCTATCTCTTATCTTAGCTAGAGCTTAGGCTATAAACTAGGCAAGTAATATGATATTGTATAGTTGTTATAGATTTGAATACTCTTTTTAAAAACTTTTGTATTGACTATAAATACAATAAAATCCCAACCTTGAAGGGTTGAGCTATTCTTTCTAAATATTCTCTTCATTCTTACAGCAACCAACCAAAAAGGAAAAGGAAAAAACCCAACATTTTCCGTACCATGATTTTTTCAAAATTATAATTTGATCATCAGCTTGAAGCTAGCTAGTGTGAAAGTAATGTTTGCTATATAGGAATAGGAGCGGTGGTGATTATTAAACGAAAAATGTTTCCCTTCTAAATATTTTATTTGTTAAAAAAAAGAAACCTATGACGCATTGAATAAAACATGCATAAAAGATATGGCAACATGATTAATCTATTTTCTTAGGTTGATTGAGAGGACTAACCCATCTTGGTCTATAAATGAGAATAATCTTCTCCTACGCTTATTTTTATAGGATTTAAACTTAAATATTCTAATAGTTTTAATATCATGGAAAAAATATATTTCAAAATGGATTGGTTTTTCACACCATGAAATCGAGTAGGATTAAGAACACAATTTCTGCCTTATAAATGCCGATAGGGTTAAAATTATGAATCAAACATGGGTAAATATCATTCCACTGCCTTGAATATTAAGGTTTCGTTTTCGTATGGCTGAAGTAAGATATCTTTCAGACGTCGGTCTCTCACCTTTTCGCTATCAAGGATGAATCAAGAATGGGCGTATAGGTCCCGTAGCATTTATTGTTTTGTAAGCATATAGGTCGAAAAGTGTTTGGATTAGTGCTCTGAGAGCTGCTACGACTCCTTGGGTTTAAAGAAACACAAAGGTTGCGTTCACATTGCAAGAGATTGATAACCCTCTTCATTTAAAACAATTAAATTGTCAAATTTGAACATCTTAAACCGTTTAATCAAATTCAATAGAATCAGAATAAGATTTCTTTGAGCATTATCTACATAAATAGTAGCAATTCGTGTTTAATATCTTCCAGAGTGTTTGTTTTATTTTTGTTTTAAATTAGAATAAGATTTCTTTGAGCACTATCTACATAAATAGTAGTAGTTTGTATTTAATATCTTTGAGAGTGTTTGTTTTTACGTTCAAAAAATATTTTTGTTTTAATTTATAATATATTAAAATTTTAGATTGCTTTGATCATGTGTTAGTGTAAGAAATAAAATTTAAAAAAATATTATTTTAATATATTTTTAAATAAATAAGTTTTTTTTTTTTTTGGTTATAGCGTGGTTGACTGATTGACTCTCACATGAAGCAGCCTGATGCCTATTTTGTGATAGAGAACTGGAAAGCATAGACCATCTGGTGCTGCAATGTCCATTCACATGGAAACTAGGTGTTGATATTTGTTCTAGTGGGGAGTTGTGTGGTGTATCCCAAAGACAATAGATAATCATTTTGTATGAATGGTGGAGGCGTGCAACTAGAAAGATGGAAAAGTTTTGTCAGGTCTTGTTTTTTTGGAATAGCTCGGGGAATTTGGCTCACACATAATTAAGTTGTTTTTAACGCCAAAATAGTGAATTGGAATGCGGTTTTTTGGTTTGATTTTTCATTGCCTGCAATATTGTTGGATAAAGGTTAGTAACTCTGATTTATCATATAAAGGATTTGACCTTATTTGTAGAAAGCAATTTTCATGTTTTTGATGAATACAGGCAGAAGGGGTTCAAGGAATGAAATTTAGATTTTGATGATATTGATATATTGTAGTTGAATTTGTTTTTAATTTTTTAAAAAATTTATAGTGTTTTTAATCTGAATGGCTATTTTATTAATAAATTAATCAACTATTATATAAAAAAATCATTTTTAAAAAGAAAATGATACCATAATCCTAAACACGAGTGCATCACCTACTAGATTTGACAATAATAGATTTGTGAAGGAAATGATTGGTAAATCGAAAGCTATGCTGGGTTTCCCAGAGCTATGGCCATGATGATAAGCTGCTGCTGCTGCTGCTGCTTCCATCCTGAAGAGCGATCAAAATGGGTATAACCCTATCATTGATTTGTACCTAAAAGAAACAAATAATGATTAGCAGTACTGATTACTGCATGGAAATTAATAGTTAGATCAGATTATAGCTCTCTCGATCCAGTCTCCCTCGTCTTTGTTCCTTACATGAAGTACCTGTCAGTTTACCCCGTGAAACATGGGGCACATACACTTTAATTTATTCACCTGATTGTTTGTTCTTTGGGCCCTCTCAAGCACTGGATCTAAGCTTGGTGTGTTGCTCACGCTATCTACTTGCCTTGGCAAAGTAAGTTTCACCATGATCGATGATTCTTTCTCTTACCTCAAGTGATCTGGTGCTTTTGAATCTATATACCTAGGTAGTTCACGATTTGTCATTTGAATTATGAGCAGCTCTATCTAGCTAAGTAGAGTTTTGATGGAAAAGAGAAAATTAATTAAGATTAATTGAATCTCCTTCTTACAGTATATCATGTGATTAATTACATTAAGATGATCTTCTTAACCTCCCAATATAGAAATATACAACAAGTTCACAATCTCAAATACATGAAGTGGTGGAATTCTTAGATAAACTCAGGCATTTCAAACAATATTGCTGGCTTTTGGAGTGCCTTACAATTATACGTCTCCGCTTATGAAACAAAGATGTCAGGCAATGCATGTCGAGTGCCCAAGGCAGTGTCTCTTGGCATTTGCCACAACAGATGAACAGAGTGGCCATGGGGTAAGGGAAGAGGGGGGAAGGCACGTGAGGGGCGCATGGTAAGGAGAATCGATCCTTTGCTTGTGGGAGGAGGCGAGTGGGTCCACTCACTTGGCCCCTCGAGTTAGAGTGCTCTTTCGGTATGCCCTGCCCTTGTTTCTTTATCGAAAACCCCAAAATCCATATTCTCTCTCTGTCTTCGACTTAGCTTCTGTCATATCACATAATTTGGACCTTGTGACGACCAAGCCGCTATTTCTGACGTTACCATCACCCCACTCACAATCCAACGTTCTCATCGTCACTGCTTAACATAAACAATGACATCACAGCCGTTCGTTTTGTTAAGGTTTTGGTCCAAGATGAGTGGGTCCCTCTGTAATGGCATTGGACAGACAATGTAGGGACCTTCGAATGTTTTAAGCCCACCGACTGTGGACATGGACCGTAACTACACTAATGAATGTAGAGCAGTAGGAGCTGATCACCCTTGTCTCTCTCCCTTCCCTTCTCTCTTTTTACAGTACTAGTGAAGTACCTTTTTCTTGCCTTCTTATTCACTGCCCTCCACCCCCATTCTTCCCATATCCATCCAACTCTCACTCCCTTCTGCGCCTCTCTCTCTCTCTCTCGCTCCCTATCCCTCTCTCACTATCTAGCTCTTAGAAGCGCTAATATGCATCAAGGTTAGACAAATGAAAGTAATGATCAAGTGTGACTGAATTAGGGAAGGGGAGTTGGTGAATGCTATATACACACCCTAAACCGTGTGTTTGTGCCATTTGATTCTGCGTTTTAATGGGTCTTACTTCACTGCAAGTTTGCATGGATTCAAGTGATTGGCTGCAGGTATGATATGTTCTCCTCTTGGAAATTTGAAGCTCTGCATCTAGCTCGTACACACCCATCACATGGGATTTTCACTTCTGCCTTACAGTGTGAAAAATTATTCTGCATTATTCTAAATAAGATGAGTAGAATAGATGGACAATTCACCATAGAAAAGCCTGTCATTTCTTATGGTTTAAACTAGTGAGATACATTAATCCTGTCAATGCATATATATAGTAAATTGGTATGGGATTTTACTCTTCTTTTCATATATATACATTACTACTTGAAAGAATATTTATAATGTTCAATGTAGAGCTATATTAGAACTGATTAATGCAGAAAAAAGATGTATTCCAGGCTCCAAAATATTGATCATAATCTGTTTTTACTAGATTTGGAAGTACATATTTAGAGAGAAGTTCTTGGCTTCACTGTATTTTTTGCAATTTTTTAGCGTTCATGACATGACATTCTAATGTATATGTTCTAAAAAGGAAAAAGAATGTCTAGTCCTCATGGGCACATTATTGATACCTCGAAGCATGAAAAGACAAGATAATTTCTTCTTCCCTCTTGTCCGTTGCACTATTGTAAATGACCTGACACATTTCCCCATTAAATTTCTTGCTTTACTTTGTGTTTAGGGCACGATTAACGATGAGTCTGGAATGGATTCTTCTTCACCATCTGGGGATATGCTCACTTGTTCAAGGCCCTTGATAGAGAGGAGGCTTAGGCCCCCACATGACCAAGCTCTCAAATGCCCTAGGTGTGACTCAACACACACCAAATTTTGTTACTACAACAACTACAGCCTCTCCCAGCCAAGGTACTTTTGCAAGACTTGCAGGAGGTACTGGACCAAAGGAGGCACCCTGAGGAACATCCCTGTGGGTGGTGGATGTAGAAAGAACAAGAAAGTGTCTAAGAAATCAAATGATCAATCAGTTAACCAAATTAACCCTGGATCATCATCCTCCCACAATCCTACTGATCTTCACCTTTCATTTCCTGAGGTGCAACTTTCACACCTAAATAGCATACTTGGTTCACAAGGAACAATTGCAACCTCTAACTTCATGGATAGCAAGTACAATATCGGTATGCTAGAAAACCCAAGGCCTATAGATTTTATGGATAGTAAGTTAGAAGCTTTAGTGGGAAGCTCTAGGAATTATGATTTCATGGGGAATGGTGACTTGGGTATGGTTAGTGGACTCGGAGATACGAGTCATCATCATGGGTTAGCACCAAATTTTAGTGATCTTTGCTCTCCATTTGGGATGTCCCTTGATGGAAACAGTGGCACTTTCATGGAAACTTGCCAAAGGTTAATGCTTCCTTATGTTCAAGGAAATAATGATCAGAATGCAATTGATGTGAAGCCAAACACCAAGCTCTTGTCCCTTGACTGGCAAGACCAGGGTTGCTCTGATGGTGGGAAGGACACATTTGGATACCTAAACAATTTAGGATCATGGACAGGCATGATGAATGGTTATGGATCATCCACGACCAATACTTTAGTGTAATCCAATCCCAAGATCCTATAGTGTGATCACTGGTTGTGGACTCATCTGCATTCTAGGTCATCCAGTAATTACCAAGTAATTGCCTTTGATGGAAAGGTTTTTTTCATGTTTTTTCTATGAAGGCGTGGTCTCCAAATCTCATTGACTCTACGAACAGCAAGAGTGTGAATGTGAACAACGAGAGTCCAAGAATGACTGCTTAGTATCTTACTATTTGTTTTTATGTTCCTATCTTGTTTCTATCTTTTATTAATTCGGTGTATGATCAGATTCAAACGTGCAGGATTTTGTTTTGTTGTTTAATCGAGGAAGATATAGCAGTGCTTTTTTAGCTTAAAAAATATGTCTTAGTGCACTCTTAACTCGTACTTTTATGACATTCCTGCTGCTTTGTATATGCCTGGAGACTGGTTAAGTTGTTATTGACATGAAGATTTTTAACTGCCTAGGTGGTTGGGGCAGTTCGAGACATAGAAGTGGAAATTGCAGTTTTCAATGAAAAGCAGAGAACTTCTTCTCGGATTATGTAGAGTTTTTCTTTTTCTTTTTTAATAATTTAGCACACTAGAAAAATAACACAATCTAAAAATATTTAGAAAAATATCACAAGTTCTCAAGTCGCATGTCTCTCAAATTATTAAATGACCTATCACAAATTACAATAAAAAAAAGGAAAAAAAAGAAATGAGAGAGGAGAGAAAAAAAAATAAATCTTGAAATCACACTAAAACTCTAATTACAATACCATCATCACCGTAAAAAAATCTCAATGAGATCTCAACAATATTAGGAAATGTCACCAAAGGTGGTAGGTGGCTCAATTGCATTTGAGTGACTCGTTTGACCCACTCCAATCACTGTTGATGACCTTCTTTGATGTCACTAAATTTATCTCATCAAGATCTTTTTTATGGTACTGATGTATCGTTATCAGAGTTTTGATTTGCTCCCATGACTTTTTTCTTATTTTCCCTCTCTCCTTTCTCATCGTTGTGATATGTGAATAGAGGGTGAGAGAGAGAAGAAAGAAGAAAAAAAGAAATCTGAAAAGCACACCAAAACTTCAATGACAACACCATCGATACCATCGAAAAGATCTCGATGAGATGAACCAACAACACCAAGGAAGGTCATCAACAATGAACGGGATGTGGCCATATAGCTGTCCAAAGACAAGTGAGTCACCCATTATCTTTAGATAACTTGTGTGGCCAACTTCAGTCACCCTCAATTATCGTCCTTGGTGGTGCTGAATTTACCTCATTGAGATCTTTTTTACAGTACTTGTAGTGTCGTTTTTTAAGTTTTGATGTGCTTTTAAAGTCTTTATATTTATTTCTTTTATATATATATATATATATCCTCTATCTTCTCTCTTTATTGTAATCTATGTTATACCATTTTATAATTTAAGAGAGTTTAGTAACACATGCGAGTCATAAAAATCATTTGCAACTCTCTAAATTATGTTATTTTCTTAAATATTTTATGGACAATGATATTATATGTATATATATATATATATATATAAAGATTTATTATGCTAATGTCTAAAAACACTCATCAATTATGTGGCCTTGTTTGTTTTGGTGGCTCATAAGAAGAAAAAAAATTTACTCGTTTCTAGTGTTATGATTTTTTTATTAAGTTTCTATACTTAATAAAATAAACAAAAAAGTATTTGAATTTAAAAATAAAAAAATTATTACAACTAATAAAATATTAAAACAAAAAGCTAGTCTTCCAAGTAAAAGTAAAAATTAGATGCATATGTAAATATCAATAATGACAATGAATTTGAAGCCATGTTTAAGACACCACAGCTTATTTCCTTGGTTGAAAAGGCTTCGACTAGTACTTGGTTAACTAGAATAGAGAGTTGTCTAATACAGCTTAAAATAGATGTGCATCACATTAAAGAGACACAAAGATGGAGAGATAATATATAGATAAATGTGTAGGGGGGAGAAGAAATATAGATAAGTATTGGAGAGAGATGAGATATGTGAGAGAAATGCGTTTTAAAAACATATGCATACATTTAGGGGGAGAAATCTAATTTTCTTAATGCATAAATTATTATTGAATATGCAATCTTTTTATACTTACTTAGATTGTGCTAAATTGTTAAATTTTTTCATATATTATAATGCAAAAATTAAGGGGAGACATTTGTTCACATATAAATTATATATATTTATTGTCATCATAAAAAAGAAGCAAATTATTGACCTTTAATTCATACATCTATGTTTTTATATATTTTGATGATAACAATAATATAAAAATTAAAATAATACTTTGCTTAGTTGAGAATAAGTCTTAAAAAAGTTTTATATAAATATTATATCAACAAGCATGAAGGATTTTATAAAAAAATCAATCAAGGAGTCCAATAATAAGCAAGTGAAGACTTAGTTTAAATATTCTTTTTAATTTGAGTTTAATTGAAGGATTTAATTAAGTGTAAGGACTTAATTATCTTTAAATTTGTCAAATTAATTTTATTAGGGGCTTAGGTTTGCCAAAAAACCAGCCTTCCCAGTTTTTCCAGTTGACATCTCCCTCTCTTCTTTCTCTCTCTTCGCTGCTTTTTCAGCCACCACAACCTCCTCCATGTCGTGACAGAGAGCGACCTAGCATCCGTGCAAACTCATATCCTTGCTGGTGATAGGGGCAACCACCACGAGCTCCTCCCTCTCCCCTCTGCAGGTTTCTTCCTTTTCTTTTTCTTTCAACTGCAGCCAGCACCGCCAGTGAAACCACCATCCTCTCCACCAGCTTCACGGCCAAGCCGGCAGTAGCTCACCATGATAGGTAATTTTTCCTCCCTTTGCCCTCTTTCTCGTCTTCCCCCCTTTTCCATCGTTCTGCATGATCAAGAGGAAAAAATAATTACCCACCCCCCCGAGTCTAGATCGGACCAGTTCTGGGCCAACCTAAATGGCTAGGTCGAGTCCGGCCCAAACCTAAAAAAGATATATTGGGCCGACATCGACCTAACCCCCTTTTTTTGAGCCCACATTGGCCTAACCTACTTGTGTCGATCTTGGCCCTACCAGGATGGGCTTAGCATATATAACAAGGTCAAGCCCAACCCAATATATTCAATAATATAATTATAATATTATATATTTAAAAAAATTTCAAAATTTTCAAAAATCCTTTCAAAAAAATATGATTTTCTCACATGTTTTTCTATCAATTTTGCATAATATCGGGTTGTATATTTACACTATAAGATACAGATCTGGTATTAAAATACCTAATTTTCTCCAAAACATTTCTGAAAATTAAAAAAAATTAAAAAAATCTCAACAAAAATTCAAATTAATTTCCTCTTTCAAAAAAAAATATTTTGTTTTTTTGAGTGCGGCCAAATTCTAAAATTTTTTTAAGCATATTTTCATTAAAAAATTGTATCTTTCTTATGTTTTAAAATGCAAAATGAATATCGTAACTAATTTATGAGTATCCATTAAGATTTGGCTAAAATATCAAATATTCTTCACCAATCATTTTATTCACTTTATATTTAAAGTGTTAGGATTTAGTTGTAGACTTTAGCATATGGACGTATAAAACTACACCGTAGAGTATATCTTTGAATATTAAAAATACAAAAATAAATGTGATGCTAAAATTTGAACTTTAGAATGGTTAGGATTTAGCTTGAAAAGATAGAAACCTCCTCACAAAGGAAGATCTGCCTTGGACCTTAGAAAAAGATCAACAAATAGAAACCTGACCTGGAAAAACAATCAAACAACAATGCAGGTTACCTTAGGTAGGATGCATTAGGGGTGATGAGTCTTCCCCTTACACAACTAGTCTCTTACCTAGACTCTCGCAGATCACAGGGTTTCTAGTAACCATAATACAAGTGACGACTCATGAACCATAATCATAATTTTATGATTAAATCCAAAACCCTTTCTTTCCCAATAACAATACCTCTCAGGAGGTACAAAAAGCATGTCAGCCCAATGTCGCCCCTCGACACTAGAAATACAAATTTCTAGGACATCTAATGGATTTGTATTGTTCCAATCTCATTATGTTAAGAAAATTCTTGAAAAATCTTATAAAGGTGAATACAACATTATTAAAACACTAATTGATTTAAGTGTACATCTATCTAAGAATAAAGGTAATGTTAAATATTCTTGAATAGTTAAAAGCCTAATGTATGTTATGAACTGCATAAAGCCTGATGTTGGTTACTAAGTTAGTAGACTGAGTATATTTATAAATAATCCAAGTATGGATCTTTAAAATGCAATAAAAAGGGTACTCAAATATTTGAGGTACACCTTAAATTATGAGCTGCACTATATTAGTTACTCAATGGTACTATAAGGGTATAATGATGCTAATTAGATTTCCAACATTAAAGATTTGAAATCCATAAGTGGCTATGTCTTCATACTTGGTGGAATAGTTGTGTCATGAAAATCCTCTAAATAAACATGTATCACAAGATCCACTATGAAATAAGAGTTTACTGTTCTTGATAAAATTGAAAAGGAAGATAAATGGCTTTAAATTTTCTTAAAGGATATTTCATTTTGGCCAAAACTAGTGGCAGCTAATTATGTCTATTCCGATAGTTAATCAGCAATTAAAAGGGCACAAAGTAGTATGTATAATGGTAAGTCTAGACATATATATCGTAAACATAATATCATTAAATATTTTCTCTCAAATGAAATTATTCTCATTGACCATGTAAAGTCAAAGGAAAATATTTCAAATCCGCCAACCAAAGGTTTGTAAAAAAAACTTGCATATAATTCTTCGATAGAAATAGGCTTAAAGCCTTTAAAAGATGAAACAATGTAATGAGAGTGATCATACCTAGTTTATTTGAGATCCTAAGATTTAGGTTCAAATGCAAAACTAAGTCATATAATATTCTTAACATTAGAAAATTATTATTTTCTACTTATTCCAATGATGAACTAAGTGTTAGTTGCAACGTGATAAAAAGTGAGTTAAGCTCTTAATGATTTTCATGTCTTGGTATAATAAATGAGCAGAATGTTTTTAATGAAAGATCACCTATATGAGTGAAAAATATGGTTGTTTCTTTGAGAATAAAAACTGAATTCTCTACAACACTCATGAGTCCAAGATTTGTCCAGGGCCAAAATAAACACAACAATGAAAACCAAAAGAAATGTCTAGGTAGATTACTATATAAGTACTATTGTCTTGGTTTACATAAAAGGCTGAATAGTTTAAGACATTACATTTACTATTTAGTCTAATGAGTCTAATAGTATTTCACTAAGAAAGGTTCAAAGTCAAAAGTTATCTATCTTGATGTAGTAATCTATCAAATTAACATCTCTCAACAAGTCTTTGACTCATTTTCAAACTAATAAGAAATTAAAATGATTTAAAAAAATTATGGGTGAATGGAAAATTATTCTCAAAGAACTCTTGGTTTTTCTAGATTTAATTATTGATTTATAATGGGTAATTAAAGGTTGATAATGGTGGGAATTAGTTCTTATTAATTCTTCAATCTTTTAGCTTCTAAAATTCAATATAAAAAGGGGGTGAATGAAGAGTTTCCAGCTTTAATTTTTAAAATTTTTACATGTTTTTTTTTCACCTTGTTTTTTATTGTTTTCTTCTCATTTTAAGCATTGGTTTTTCTTTCAAATTTAGAGTTTAGGTTCATCTTGTTGACATATATTTGAGTTTCATATTTGTTGGTTCAAATACCTTATTTAGAAGTGCATCTAAATTAAAATGGTGTTATTGAGACTTTGGGATGCATATTGCAAACATTTTAGTTGGACAAGTGAGGAGCAGTAAAGCCTTAAGAATAAAGGATTCATCTTTGACAACAATAAAAGTTTCATTACTTTAAAATAATTCAATAAGTAAGCACCTTTCTATGTTTTAATTTAAACATAGATATTTTTTTTATTACTAGTATGCATACTAAAGCATTGAGTTAATATCAATTACAAGTTTGATTGTATGCTTATAATGCATGCTAAAATTCTTTTTATTATATTTTTGTTGAAAGCATGTTTGTCATGAGTTAAGTTTTTGCATGCTTATAGTTTTAAACATGCATAAACTATAGGTTTTTGTTGGACATCTTATGTTTAGTATGTCTTTATGATGATAAACTAAATGTCTTTGTTCACTAGTCTAATATATATATAGACACACACAAACTTTGATTTACAATTATTGCTCCAATCTAACTTTGGATGCAATAGACATTAATGACCTTAGCATCCTAAATTACAAGAAGTCAACTAGACCTATCCACCGTATTGTCATTCTTTCATCCCAAACTATCCTGATCCAATATAAAAGAAAAGAATTTCATATTAATAGCAACAACTTTATTTTCCTAAAGACAAAACAATATGAACCCCTCTCATATCTGTTTTATCTTTCAAATTACCTTTTTTCTTGACAAGCAACACAAAACCACTAATATTCCAAGATAAAATTCTAGCCATGATATTGTTAGCCAAAATTTTAAGAAATTAAGCAAGATTGTTTAGTTTAAAAAAAAAGGCATGCTAAACATAAAAATATTTCAAGGAAAGCCTAGAGTTCAAACATGTTGAAACTATAAGGATGCAATAAACTTGTAAACATATAGATCATAACAATTATGCTATTAAAGAAGAAATTATATAAAAGTTCTAGCAAGCATACTAAACATACATTCAAAGAAGCATAAGAGATTGAAAAATAATCCTAAAATGCATACTAAAAAAAAACATTAAACAAAATAAAAGAAAGGTACTTACTTGTTGAAGCACTTTAAAATTGATGAAGCTTTATTGTTGTCTATGATGAATCTTATGTTCTTCAAACTTTATTGCTCATCTTTTGGTGCAAAGGATGTTTGCAATAAACCTCTCAAGATTCTAATAACACAACCTTAATTTATATGCACTTCTAAATAAGGTATTTGAACCAAAATTTATGTAACTCAAATATATTTCAATAAGATAAACATAAGTTCTAGATTTGAAAGAAAAATCAAAGCATAAAAAAAGAAGGAAAACACTAAAAATGAGATAAGGAAGAGTTTATAAAAATCTTAAAAAAAATATTGTATCAAACCCTTCCTTCACCTCCCTTTTTAGTGAATATTGGAAACTAAAATATTAAAGAATTAATTATGGTAATAATCAAAAATAATTTTCATCATTATCAAACTTTAATTTGTCACCATAAATCAAAAATTAAATCTGAACATAGTAATTATAAATCTGAATTTTTAGGTTGAAAAAACTATTCAAATTTGCAGAATATGCTTATGAAAGAAACCGTTAACATTCATGGGCTAGACTAGATAAAATAACGGGTTGAAAGAAATGATAAACCAAATCCAAGTTTAAATTTCAGTTGGCAAAAATAATTTTTTATAGCCCAAAATATTATTTCACGAGTTGGCGCACGAGCTAGGCTAGCACACATTTTATTTCTTTACTATGTAGGATAGAAATTTTTAAAGAGTTTTGGGTTTCACCAAAACATGCCAATCAAGAGTTTTTTATATCAATTTCTCAGTTACTTATAATTTATTTAAATCATATTAATGTTTTATATTAAAAAGTTTATATTCAAGATTAAATCCACAAATTTAAACCCAAAAAATAAATAAAACTCATTTTAGTATCAACTAAAATATATCTATTTAACCATGTTTTAATAAATTGTTCAACAAATTATTGACACCAATCCCATCATCAAAAACAGAAAAATCTCAGGACCACACCATAGATCTCCACACCAGAACCGCCTTCCACCACACCAGAACCGCTTCACCATACAACAGAAGACATCATTGATGAACACAAAAGCACAACACACAAAAATAGTACGTCAAAAGGCAATCAATCTTGACCCAAGAGCATTCAAAAGTCATATAAGAGACTAGCGAATTCCCAAGAGCAAATGAATAGTCATGGCGCCACTTCCTTATTTCTCCCATAATCTGACTTTTGAAGCTCTTTGTGAGAGCATCCTAATCAATTTGTTTGAAAAAACAAAACAATCACCCACTTCCCAGGTTTTCAACGCTTCATCTTCAACCAAGTTTCACAAGGATGCTGCTCTTCTTGCACCAATCTTCATCAATCTATCTACGAATCCTTTTATTTGAAGCTACAACTCCAGCTGCCCGACTAAGTCGACGTCCATATCTGCATAACTTGTATTCCTTCTATTCATAGCTGTATTCGATTCAGCTATAATCCAGATAACTTACAGGTACATTTCGATTTTTACCTTTCGCCTGCAATGAGGGAAGCAACTCCTAGCTTGAAAATGCGCATTTCGATTTTTTCGTGTTCATTGCTTTTAAAACTAGAACTGTTTTCTGCCAGAATGTGGCGCTGGTAACCTGGTATACTTTCTTTATACTGGTGGTAGCCGAGGCAATATGAACTGAGTTATTGCAGAATGGATTATCCAGTGTTTGAACTGATTTCATAGCAATGTAGCTTCAATTCAAATGAAAAGGTGATGCTTAGGAAACTTGTTCTCTTCTTACCTTGCTTTAAAGAATCACATGATATGATTTGATGAGAAGTATCGGGTCCGGGTAACAGGGTGATATGCGTATAACAATATGAACAGAGTTATTGCAGAATGGATTATCCAGTGTTTGGGGCGAATTAGTTTTGTGATAACCGATCTCATGGAAAACCCTTTCCTTTCTCCTTCGGAGGTGTTTATCTGGGTAGCAGGATAGAAATTCACTATTCAACTGATTACATCTTTTTGGTTTCAAGAAATTATATCAGAGCCAGAAGAACACAACCAAGCTCATTGAAACCGAATCACAGGTGAATTGCAGGTCATGAAAGCGCATTGTCAAGTTGCTCTGAGCACCACTAATGTAAGTATTTAATGTTAGCAATTCATAACCTGTGATACGTCACTGCCTTACTCATTAGGTTTTTCCAGTGTCAGAAACTGAAACCTTAATCAGCAAGGCACTGGATCTCTTGAGTACCAAAAGGGTCGTGCCTGGCAATAATCAATTTTTGAAAGGGCTATACATCCAATGCTGAAAAGAAACCCTCATTCCAACAGCAAAACGCTAGGGAAATTTGGTTTGGACTGCAACTTTTGACAGCAGCAGGTCTATTTAAAGGGAAAGGCTTGCGAGCAGAATTACAAGCATTCTTGATGTTTGTGAGCAGACTGCTAAGCATCGTGCATGAGCAAAGTGGCCACGATAAAATAAATAGAAAATTAATAAAACAGAACAATATCATTTTTATTGGAAAAATCTTCGTGCAGCATCATATGCTTTTAAAGACCAGCACGCTTATTCTTGCAGCTTCACCAAATCACATTAAAATAAATCGACATTACATAACAGATTTCAAATTTGCCCGGTTAGCATGAATCCCAGTGGCAAGTATCAAAACCTAGAATCATGGTGGTTCAAGACACAACCTCTTGCAAATTTTGTCAAGAAAGCCACTATTTCAAAATATTAGCCATCACAGTGAAATTTTACGAACAAAACTTCCAATTCTTGAAGAAAACTTTCAATCAACTCTTTCAAGCAAAACTGCATAACACCCTTCACTTTTCTGAAAAGGTTACAATTTAACAAGTGAGATGCCATCAAGATTTCTCACTTTTTCTTTTTCTTTTCCCACAAGTAAAGTTGAATTCTAATTTTATTCCATTGCCATCATACTGCCACCATTAATTCATTGCCAATTTCAATTCCAACATTTTAGTTCAAATCTTGCTAAGAAAACAATATCATTTTAGTTAATTTATTGCTGATTGATTGACACCATCTATACCATGCCCAGAAAATTTTAAAAACAGAAAATTCAGCAAATAGGCAATCACATGATCATATGAAATCGATTTGAGCGCTCATTTACTAGCTAGTATTTCACAAAATATATTGACTGTGCAATGCAGTTGTGGGTGCATATGCACGTAAAACCATTCTCTACATGAAAACTTAACTGGGTCCTTGTAAACTGCTTGCTTCTTGTAGAGCATCATAAGCACACAGCAGTACAAGTCTATTCATTAGCATAGGCCTACCAATTTGCTCAAAATAGACATTACTATCAAACAATATTTAAAGACAATTTCCAACTATTAAAACAAATTTTAACACTAAAATAGAACCTTGTCTGGATTATTTGGTTTTTTCCAGCTAGCTAGTGTTGTACCAGGCAAAGATTGGTTTTGTTTTGTATTGCCAGCCTCCTGCTTCAAACCTTTTTTTTATTATTATTATGCTTTTGTGAGAAGTTGGATTTGAGCTTAAAGACTTCTTTTTTAATTTCCTGTGCCCAACATGATCCACCTCACCTCCTAGAAAGATTTATGAGGCTTTCACCAAACATGCACAGAGATAAAGCAAATTGAGGAAAATAACTTGAAGTAATATTAAAACAAAGGATCCCTAGGCTTACCCACTGCTTATAACCTCTTAGTGCAAGGAACTGCACAGGAACTCTGTTCGTTAGAGGACAGACCAAAACAAACAACAGCTGATAACAGAGAGTCCAAAAGGAGCCTAAATAGAGAATTCTATTAAGTCGCACCTCCAATTAAGAGGAAGAACTAGGCAATGAGCTCACTTTTTTCAGGAGGCCTTTAATCTCAATCTCTAATTTGGCTCTCATCTCAGGAGAAAGATTATCTCCTGACTTCTCCAGCATCGATGTCATCATTTCTAGATTCTGCCTTATGAAGTCAATGGGCGGTGCCTCAGCAAGCTTTGGCATTGACCCAGAAGTCTTCACAGGGGTCCCAAATCCCTTGGTGCACTGAGAGGATGAAGCAGCTGGAATTAGATGAAGATCGTAATTGACGAGGGTTGCACCAAAAGGATTAGCCTTCTCTAAACTCCTAGCTGCTTCAACTGCATCAGTGCTCTTCATGAAAACAACCTGTGCAGTAGAAGAATCCTTCATCACCTGCGTCTGCGATTTCTTCAAGGGACCAAACCTGCAAAATGTTGCAACCAGAATTTCTTTCGATGGCATGGAGTATCCTGGAGCAAATGTCAAGAGAAGAGCAGTTGCTGGAGCTTCCCCATTGGTCTCTGCTTTACAGTATTCCATGTTTCCAGCAGTGGTTTTCTTTCTTGGTCGCCCCACAATACCTTCTCCTTTTCTTCTTCTCTTCTTCTCAGATTTGGCCAAGGCACCTGATTCAGCAGTAGTCCCATTTAAATCTGGTATGCCAGCAGCAAGGATGCTCTGCTCAGAAGTTGATTCCTCCTTTCTCTTTCTTTTTTTTGGCACAGGCTTACCTTCAGCTGAGTGTGGCAAGATGACTGGAATAGTACTGTTTCCATACAAATCTTTTACGCTAGCAGTAACCCCCTCCCTGTTACTTTCATCAGTAATAGCATTTATTGAAAATGGGCCCGTCACCTGCAAATCCACTAACATGGTGCCAGGTTCAGTAGTACTCCCATTGTCTTCAACTAAGCCTACTTTCTTTTTCCTTTTGTTTGGCTTGGGTTTATCTTCAGAAGCAACATGGCCCACAATTTGTAAATTTTCTACCAAAAAATTCGGCATGGTACCATTGCTGTTCAAGTCTGGTATGCTAGTCGGGTGGTTGATCTGTTGACCTGCTGGGATTGCTCCTTGCTTCGTATGTGCTTTCTTAGGCTTGGGTTTTCCATTAGGCGTGGGATGGGCCATCTCATGGGGAGAATTCAAGAATACAGCACCTGCGGTTATGTTTATGTTTACATCTGACAAACCAGAAAGAGATTTAACTTTTGATCTAGCTGAGTTTCTAGAGTTCTTTTCGCTCTGGGCCTTGGCATTTGGCAGAGTTTGAGTCTGATGAGTCTGATTTGTCTCCTGGGCATCCTTTCCCAGTGACACATCATTATTTCTCCCAATCACATCCTTACAATACTTTTCATAAATGGATTCGTCGTGATACACTGATATTCTGAACCTTGAAAAGAACCACTCAGCTAAATCGAAGTTCTTACTCTCATTCGGGTACAGACAATCCACAGCTGTAAAACAGAGTTCAGAGAGCAAATCAGCAGCAGATGCATTGATCAACTCTAGGTTTTTGGATGTATCATTCCCACTTATGAATTTTCTGATCCATTTCTTCTGGAACCTCTTGCCACTAGACTTCGAAACTGAATGGGACCCAATAAACTGACCAGGTACTGGGTTCACATCCTCGTCCTCTTGAGAAACTTCCTGAGGCCCTTGGTCTTCTAATGGACCAGGCAAGCCTTTAGCTTCCCAGTTCACATAGGGATATGACAAATACTTGCTCTTCTTCCTTTCTCTCAACTCCGAGCTCTTCTCTACTGTTAAAGAAGAACCCGAGTGCTGTTTCTCCTCCATAATCGGAGAAGAAAATGGATCGACATCAGGACCTTCCACTTTGAGTTCAGAATACTTTCTCTTTCTCTTCCTGGAATTTGATGCCACATCATTAGAGACAAAATTTTCTCGAGGAGCATTGCTTCTGCAATTCTCGGACATGTCCAGGTCCCTTCCAAAAATCACAGCCAGGTCTTCATTTTTCATTTGTCGTAGAACTTCATCCTCTGTGCTCTGCAATTTCCCTCCAGATGGTGTTGAATTTGGGTGTACACGATAGACCTTGGAATTGCCTTTTGCCACACACCTGTCACTGCCGTCTTCATCAGCAGTTGTATCCCAGAGTTGATTCGCAAGTAATTGTTTATGTCCTATGGATTGATAAAATGCTGACAAACGATTCTTTGTAACAGTTAACTCAAGTACGCTGAGCTTGGAAACAGCCAGCGCAAGATCTTTAATTTGTGCAAGGAGTTTCTCTGGTTCAAACTGAGTAACTGAATATTCACCAAATCTGCACTCTAGAATGGATAATCCGTCCTGAAATCCATCATTGCCAGCTGACTGCCAACCTTCTTTGAGAATACAAGAACAAGTCATCTCTGATTTGAGGCACCTACCAAATTCATCCACAGCCTTCTCCACTGCTCCAAGGAAGCTTCTAGCCTTATTTTTTACCACCATCTGTTCAAAATCCTTATGGAAAGGCTTCAACTGAGATGGCAAGCACCAAGCAATGTGGCAACTCCCCAAGTAACCAACCAATAAGCCGTTCCTCTGGTCACTCTGGACAGCATACTTTGTCACACCTAATGGATCAAAAATTTTTCCAGGCCACCAAGACTGATTTTTGGTTTTAACCCAGACAATATCACCGACGTGAAACTTACCATTTAACTCTTCCTTCTCGTCATCAGCTTCTTTAGACTCCTCACTCACCACAACCCCAGGGCAATTCACAACATCAAAATCAACTCCAGTCAGAGAACCAGAAAGATCCACATAAATTGATAGATTGTCTCCCGAAACATCAATCTTCCGAGCAGAATCGACAGCATTAAATCCCAAGAGCTCATCTTCCTTCAATTCCTCATCTCTCACAATATTCTTATCAACAACTCCATCTTTCTTCAGTTCCTCATCTCTAACCGTATCCTCAACAACAACTCCATCTTCCTTCAGCTCCTCATCTCTCAAAGTATCTTCAACAACAACTCCATCTTCCTTCAATTCTTTGTCTCTCACAGTATCCTCAACAGCAACTTCCTCCCTCACAGCAACCCCCAAATCCACTAAACCTTCACCCAATGCCGTGTCCACATGACCCTTTCCCTCCTCAACAGCCTTAACAATACCATCATTCACCAAATAACCCTCTTCATTTCCAACAACATTAATACCACTCGCTTCAACATCAAGCGTTGCATATTCATCGCCACCGGAAATCTTTCCTTCAACAACATCAAACAGCCCAGAAGACCAAGAAGGTCCTCCTAGATTTTTTTCATCTGGTTTTTGAGCTTCTGGGGTTTTAGGGTTTTCCATTATCAGAAAGCTTCTCTTTTTGACCAATCTCAATACAGCCAGCTGATCATAAACAGCAATAAAAAATAAATAAAGTTTTAACAACGTGCTAATCACAAGAAAGAGCCACTAAATTAAAAACAGTAATTTATAAGCAATAGAAAAGTACCTGAAACCACAAAACGAGAGGAGGGTTTGCATAATGCGCCTAAAGGACTCGCTGTAATCCGACACAGCGACTTGAACGAGATGAACGTGGCGGAGCAAGATTCCTTCCTCTACAGTGAGAGAGAGAGAGAGAGAGAGATGAAACGATGGGATGGGATGTTTAAAAAAGCTGAGAAAGTTACTTCGCAAAAGATGCGGCAATAATAACTGAGTCTGTGTCAGTCAGTGTAGGAAGGAGGGGGTGGAGGGCTTAGTTGTAATTTTACGTTCAGCTGGTGTTTGTTTGCTTGCTTATGTCTAACCAGGTACAGGTCCAGATCCAGGTCCGTATTTGGGGGATATTATGGGTAGATTTTTGGAGTTTGAAATATACACACGACACACGGAACACACGCTGTTGTTACAAAAAGGTTTGGTCTGAGATTGTGATTAAGTATATTTTATTTAAAAGTATATTAAAATAATATTTTTTTTATTTTTTTAAAATTATTTTTTAAATTAACACATTAAAATAATTTTAAAACAACAAAAAATTATTAATTTAAAGTAAAAAAATTTAATTTTTTTCAAAAATATTTTTAAAATATAAAAACAAATAGGATTAAATATCAACCAAAAAGGGTCCAGCAAAACTACCATAAAAAATGCTCCATTCATTCTGCATTGTAACAGTAAAATTATATCTTTATCTTGAAGAAAAACTAGCACATCTAGCTTCGAGGTAAAATGATATTTTAACAGAGTTAATTTGTTATTCTAAAATTATTAAGAGACTTCTAGATATTTTCACAATTCTTTTACATTGTAAAATTACTTGAATAACTTTAAAAAATATATATATTTAGATGTGATCTAGGGATATTTTTAGTACTTTACATTTTAAAGAACAATGTAATTACTTAATTTTTCTTGGAAACAAAATTCCCAAAGCATGGTTGTAAGAGTTTTTTTGTAATTTTATAAATGTTTTTTTTATAATATTTATCTGATGTTAAAGGTAATGTGTTAATTTGATGAATAAAACAAAAAAAAAAAATTGATTTGTGCAATGCAAACATCAGCCTCTCTGTCATCTTCATGCAGCATGTGAAGCTTAATCAAGTGATCAAAACTAGTGTTCCACCATGTCATTCAAGTCATTTTAGTGTCCTTTTTCTTCTTGGATGGCGTGTGCATGACGATTCTATTTGGTTTGATGCCGGTTTATTTTTTTCTCTTCATTTCTCTCTCCTTCACCTCAATTTGTATGCTACCTTTTGAAAAATTCACAACAACCCTTTATTTTTTATCCACTTTGGATTTAGTCCATGTTCTTTTTATTGTAATTTTTTATTTGAAAAAATTATTTTCAATTTCATCATCCATCAATTTTTTTATCTTTTAGATTGGGTCCTCATTCTTTTGATTGTTATTTTTTTATTTCAGATGTTTTATAAAATTGATTTTTTTTATAGATTTCATTATCCTTCAATTTTTTT
>Ga0325404_1001401_pt1 | contig 25548 bp, 17 predicted proteins | sample PopdelMetagenome_18_FD_205664 | JGI IMG/M metagenome (GOLD analysis project Ga0325404, IMG submission 205664) | Populus deltoides microbial communities from Bellville, Georgia, United States - Xylem-Control-R1 | ecosystem: Host-associated > Plants > Phyllosphere > Stem > Wood/Secondary xylem...
TTATTTAATAATAAGATAATAAAAATAGACACTTCTAAAAAATAAGCATTAACCAATTGTCAAGATATTTATTTAAGACTGTAATATTTTAATAAAAAATAAAAAAATCATGATAATTAATTTAAAAAAAATGAAAAAAATAAAGCCATAAATACTTCCAATTCGAGGCACCATAAAGGTTTTCGATTTTTTTAGTAGAGATTATAAATGAACCGTAAAGTTTTCAAATCCTTGAGTATAATATAATGAGTTTTTTTTTTTTTTAATAGCGTATAATATAGGCCTACACCAATGGGACGCTGTCCTTAAGAATGATCAAAGTCTTAGGTGCAAGAACGTACTCTGTCCTTCTGTGGAAACATCGTATCATCTACAAAATGTGAGGCTTCTGGGACCCAAATTTTACAAACCTTGAAGATCTTGATGGCCAGCCTAAAGCATAGGCACTCTGAGCATAAAATTCTTTTAACAGTAGTTACACAGTAGACATGGAGTCCTTTGTAATTATTGTCTTAACAATGGCTGTGATGTATTCAATGATCCTTTATTATATTTGAAGTTGGAGTTGAAGAACTTTATTAATTTGCGATAACTTTTTTAAAATTCAAAACTACTGTGGGGCTAATTAGAAAGGTGCCGAACCAATCCATTTATGTTGTTGATAGGGTATAATCATAATCGGAGGAAAATTGTTTTGTTTTTGCCAAGTGACATAACCAACGGTTAAAAATCAAATCAAAACGCATGTAGTATTGAAAACCTCTCTCAACCAAGGGTTCCATATGAGAAATCTTATGATACTTGCAGAGTAATTATTTATAACTATTTTTTATATTTCTAATATTAGGATTTCACTTCAATTGTCTTTTCAATTTATTCTATGTTTCTGTGTAAGATATCCCTTGTAACCGAAGAATGTTGCCTTTATACCTGGATAAAGTAATAAAGTGAACATTAGAAATATCAAGCATTTAAAACAAAGAGCTTTAAGAGATCAAAAAGCACTTTCATTTCATTTCATTTAAACATTCAATTAAAAAATGTTGTTTTCAAGCCTACAATATGGTATTGGGCAATTCTTCATCAATTAATCTTGTTCTTAATTGATGTAGCTAATTAAGTTTCCTCTAAGAGGTTCAAATTGACGCTCATTTTGTATTCATTTGGTAAGATAGGATAATGTTGTAGATGATGGCTTGGGCTAGCAAATTTAGTCGAGATCATGTCCTTTGATAATATTCCTTTAATTTTTTTATTGTCAAATTACGGGGTATCGTCATATTGGCTATGATAATGTTCTTTCATATGAATGATATCACTTTATTGGCTATGATATTTGTCATGGCTTATGCCACAAATTCCTTATTAGATTCTCTTAAAATATATTGGCTTTCTGATATGGATACAAACGTGGCCAGTCATCAAACGTGGCCAACATCTCCAGAATATGGGTACAAGAACGTGGGTTCATGCAGGGAGTTCACGACTAGAGTGTTGCCACAGGAACGTGGGTTCATGCAGGAACATATAATTCATGCATTACTGCAGAGTGGACAACGTGGTTTATAGTAATGGATTAGTGGTGTAATTCCTTGTTAATTGTTTTTCATTCTGTTTGTTAATTCTGTTTTCTTAATTCCTGTTATGTATGGCTATAAATGCCAATTGGTAATTTAATAGAACTATGCAGAAAATTAACCCAATTATCACGATTCCCTTCCCTGTCTTCCTTCTTTCTCCTTAATTTAATTCTATCAATGGTATCAGAGCAGGTTCTCATAACTTCAATCATGGATACTCGTGGCAAGTGAAATGCGGAGTTTCACAACGAAGTTAATGAAGTCCTACTTCGACACGAGTCGAGTTTCGATCAAGTTAATGCTACACTTCAAGTAGTATTGACAGAGCTCCAAGCTCTTCGCACTACCCGTAACCTCAGCAGTAATTCTCCTGAAATTAATCCATTTGCTAATGAAGAGTCTTCACGACAACAACCAACTCACTCTCAACCAGCTAACCATCATCAACATCACAATCTCAAGTTATCCTTTCCAAAATTTGATGGAGATGATCTATCAGTTGGATTTACAAGGCAGAGCAATATTTCGAATTCCAAAACATTATGCCAAACCAGCAGGTTCAGTTAGCCTCTTTCCATCTAGAGGGCATTGCTTTACAGTGGCATAGGTGGTTGACCAAGTTTCGCGGGCTACTAACGTGGGAGGAGTTGATCAAGGCTATACAACAACGGTTCGGTCCAACAGACTATGAAGACCCATCGGAAGCTTTGACTCGTCTTAAACAAAACACAACGGTGGCAGCATACCAAGAAGCTTTTGAGAGACTCTCACATCAAGTTGATGGTCTGCCAAAATATTTCTTAATTGGTTGTTTTATTGCAGGACTTCGGGATGAGATTCGTTTGGATGTTAAAATCAAACAACCTCATACCCTGGCAGATACAATAGGAGTGGCGAGGTTGATTGAGGAACGAAATCAGTTGCACAAGAGAGCACCTCTTCCAATAAGGGCAAGACCAATTCCAGTTATAACAAAAGCATCACTTAACCCCATGGCTGGAGTGCTGGGGCGCCACAAGGCTAAAGAATTAATTCACCTTTTTGCAGGATTACAAATCAAGAGGCCAGAGATCGTAGAGAGAAGGGCTTATGTTACTATTATGATGAAAATTTTGTTCCAGGACATCGTTGCCAACGTCCACAGTTGTTTATGATTTGGGACTCTCCTGACTCCTGCACTAACGAGACTGCTAATAACCAGTTAGAAGTGGAGAATGAAATCATTCCTGAGATCTCTTTCCATGCCATGACTGGAACCGATCATCCACAAACTGTGCATTTCATAGGGCAGCTAAGGAATAAGAAGGTAATGTTGCTGGTAGATGGAGGCAGCACTCACAATTTCATTGATGAAGCTATTGTTTCTAAGTTTGGTTTGCCAGTAAACTGGAAGAAGAAATTTCAAGTTATGGTGGCTAATCGAGAGAAGATAGATTGTGTAGGGTAGTGTCGGGCACTCACCATCAACATTGAAGGTTATCCAGTCACTACTGATTTTTACATCCTTCCTGTGACAGCATGCCAACTCGTGCTTGGAGTGCAATGGTTGGAAACCCTTGGTCCTTTGGAGATGGACTATAAGAAGCTGGCCATGTCTTTCATAGAAGATGGTTTATCTCAAACTTTCCATGGAATCAAACCAACGAGCATCACAACCTTGACTGAGAAGGAACTTTATAGATTGCAGGGTGTTGGTTTTTTCTTCCAAATAATACCAACTGTAAGTAATGTTCAGAAACCTTCTTATCCGTCTGACATGAGCTCACTTTTAGCTAAATATTCTTCAGTCTTTGCAGCCCTTACAGGATTACCAGACCCACGAACGCATGATCATCAAATTCCACTACAACCACAAATTGTGCCAGTAAGTGTCCTACCTTACAGATATCCTTATTATCAGAAAACTGAAATTGAAAAAATGGTGCGAGAGCTGCTCTACAGACTGGACTGATAAGACCAAACAATAATCCATTTTCCTCTTCTGTTTTGTTAGTGAAGAAGCCGGATGGAGCATGGAGGTTATGTGTAGATTACCGTGCTTTGAATGATATTACAATCAAAGATAAATATCCTATTCTGGTGATTGATGAATTATTAGATGAACTTCATGGATCAAAAATTTATTCAAAATTGGATTTGCGTTCCGGTTATCATCAAATATGAGTATGCGAGGAAGATGTTCCTAAAACAGCTTTTCACACTCACGAAGGTCATTACAAGTTTGTAGTGATGCCGTTTGGCCTCACCAATGCACCAACAACATTTCAAAGCCTCATGAATGAGCTTTTTCGCCCTCATCTTTGAAAATTCATCTTGGTGTTCTTTGACGATATTCTTGTATATTCAAAATCATGGGAAGACCACCTTATACATTTGCAAATTGTACTTAATATATTGTTCACTAACTCCTTGTTTGCAAAGAAAGAGAAATGTTGCTTCGGAGTTTTACAGGTGGACTACCTGGGGCATCAAATTTCTGCACAAGGGGTATAAGTTGATCCTAAGAAAATTCAAGCAGTACTGGATTGGCCGAAACCAACAACTGTGAAAAGGATGCGTGGCTTCCTCGGGTTGGCTGGATATTATCGCAACTTTATACGTCACTTTGGTGGAATATCAGCTCCTCAAACACAACTCTTGCATAAAGATGGCTTCCATTGGACAGTGGCAACAGAACAAGCCTTCAAACAACTTAAAGAGGCATTAACGACACCACCTGTTTTGCGCCTTCCTGATTTCACTCAACAATTTATTGTGGAATGTGATGCAAGTGGAATTGTTCTGGGTACCATTCTGACTCAGAATAATCAACCAGTGGCATATTTCAGTGAGGTGTTAAAAGGGTTAGCCTTAGCATTATCCACCTATGAAAAGAAATGCTAGCCATCGTCAAAGCTGTTAAGAAATGGCATCCTTATTTGCTGGGGAAGACGTTTACTGTTCGCACAGACCAGAAGAGTCTTAAGTATTTGTTGGAACAACGAATTACTACTCTTGCTTAGACACGGTGGCTGCCAAAGTTGCTTGGTTATGATTACAAGATTGAATATAAACGAGGGCTTGAGAATCAAGGTGCAGACTCCTTATCCCGTGTCGTTGAATTCTAATTTTTGTCTCTTTCTTTACCCTTGACAGATTAGTGGTCCTTGCTGCAACATGAGGTCCTTGAAGATCCTTTTTATCAAAAGTTACTACAGTAGGGATCTTCTTCACTCAATCAGTGCTTACAGCTGCAGGATGGTATATGGTTTAAGAAAGGCAAGGTTTTCTTGAATCCCGTTTCTCCCTTCATTTCCAAGGTATTAGCCTATGGTCATTCATCTCCAGTCGGTGGCCATTTTGGATATCACAAGACTCTTGCTCGTATTAAACACAATTTCATCTGGGTTGGCATGCGTGGGATGGTTAAAGACTACTTGAAAGAATGTGATGTCTGTCAAAGATTCAAGAATGATTGCATGAAACCGTCAGGCTTGTTTCAACCTTTGCCAATTCCTACTAGAATATGGACTGATATTTCAATGGATTTCATCGAAGGTTTGCCATCCTCTAACGGGTATTTTGCTATCATGGTTGTTGTTGACCATTTGACAAAGTATGCACATTTTGTAGCATTAAAACACCTTTTTTCAGCTGCAACCGTGGCTAAAACTTTTATCACCAATGTGGTTCGCCTGCATGGAATTCCAATGTCGATTGTTAGTGATCGTGACAAGGTGTTTCTCAGTTCTTTTTGGCAGGTGTTGTTCCAATTACAGGGTACTTAACTATGCAATAGCTCAAGTTATCACCCGCAATCCGATAGCCAAACTGAAGTAATGAACCGCATCTTGGAGCAATATCTCCGTTCCTTTACTGGTGATCAACCAAGAAAGTGGGTGGAATGGATTTCATGAACAGAATACAGTTACAACACTACTACTCACTCATCCACCAAATTAACCCCCTTTGAAGCTATTTATGGAATTCCACCTCCAACTCTGTTGACGTATGTTCCAGGTACTTCTCGTATTCAAGCAGTGGATGAGTGTTTACGTGATCGTGATGCCATTTTAAAAGACTTAAGGCATAATCTTCAGCTGGCTTAGAATCATATGAAGTGTCAAACAGATCAACACTTGCGTGATATCTCATTCAATGTGGGGGATTTTGTGTATTTAAAGTTGTAGCCTTACAGGCAGACTTCTGTAGCCCTACGCTTATCTCAGAAACTTTCTCCCTGTTTCTTTGGTCCCTATTAGATTATTGGCAAAATTGGTCCGGTTGCCTATAAATTGTCATTGCCTGCAGGCTCTCAAATCCATAATGTGTTTCATGTCAGTTTGCTGTGAAAATATCATGGGCCAGGTATTCAGGTTCCCCACAGCTTCCCTTGAGTTCTGATGCCTCTACTTGTCTTCCAGAGCCTGAAGCAATCTTGGATCGCAGAACCATTTGTAAGGGAAATTATCGTCCTAAGTTTGAAATTCTAGTCAAATGGAAGAATGATCCTGTAGAAGATGCAACCTGGGAGAACGAGTGGTGTTTCAGTAAGTCTTATCCTTCCTTCATCCTTGTGGACTAGGATTCTTAAGCGGGTGGGAATGATATGGATACAAACGTGGCTAATCATCAAATGTGGCCAACATCTCTAAAATATGGGTACAAGAACGTGGGTTCATGCTGGGAGTTCATGACCAGAGTGATGCCACAAGAACGTGGGTTCATACAGGAATATATAATTCATGCATTACTCCAAAGTGGACAACGTGGTCTATAGTAATGGATTAGTGGTATAATTCCTTGTTAATTGTTTATCATTTTGTTTGTTAATTCTGTTTTCTTAATTCCTGTTATGTATGGCTATAAATGCCAATTGGTAATTTAATAGAACTATGCAGAAAATTAACTCAATTATCACGATTCCCTTCCATGTTTTCCTTCTTCCTTCTTTTTCCTTAAATTAATTCTATCACTTTCTTCCTTATAAATACTTCTCTAAAGTTGATCATCAATAAGGTGGTATCATGTTGCTCGTTTTATGAGGTGGAAGACTTGGTTTTATATAGGAGAAATGTTTTTATCCTTAAGTACTGCTTAATAGAAATGCTATAATCAATTTTAATATGTCATTATCAATGAAGTGTACATTGAAGCTTTCTTATACCTTGTTTATGGTTAGTGCAAGCCAATTTAGATAAATGGTTTCTTATACCTATCCAACACCTTTATACAAACTCTTAGAGATATTTCCATATGGTTAGTGCAACCCAATTTAGATAAATGGTTTTCTTAGCTATTTTTCTCTCATAAAATCCCGCAAAGTTGAATCATATCCTCTTTTTTTTACAATCTACTAAGAGCTCATATACCTTGTGCTGGCACTGGATCATGAATGGTTATCTCACTTTATGTTGTCCTACTAATTTTTGGAATCAATATGTACTTAAACAAAGTGGGCATTTAGTAACTCAGCTAGGTTTAATCCAATAATGAGGATTTTTTACTCAACAATATTTTTAAGTAATGATAACTTAAAACCTTCTTGGTTAAGGATGGTGAGCACAATTCTTATCCGTCAACCAAAAATGTTTGAAGCCTCATCTACAAATAGGTTCCAAGTTGGCCTAGTAAGTGGTGTTGAAGTTTTATCTTTCTCTGTGGGCTTATTGAAAGAGCATTAAGCTTTGAAGACAACAAATACTTATGCCTTGATATTTAGTCTTAGCTAGTACCAAAGCCTAAACTCTTTCAACTCAATAATCCACTTGATAATCCTCCTAGAGGTATTTTTGTGCAGGATTTTATGAATGGATGATTGGTCAAGATTGTCAGGGCAATGAGAGTTAATTTTTCTACCTATAGATATTTTTATTTCCAATATTATAAAGAGTTTTACTAGTGTAATAGATAGAGTTTTTATTTCTCATTCCTCTCAAACTGATATATCATTGACAACCATATCAACATCTTTTAACTATAGAAAAAGGTCTTCGATATCCCTTGGTTAGAATAAATTTTTTAAAGAGCATAAGAGCACATTTGATTAGTACTTAAAAGTGCATTTTTATCAAGGTTTTATATCATCATTTTACACTTGAAGTATCAATAACTTCTTAACCAAAACATGTTTTATAATAACATATCTAATAATATAAGATACCTTTAATTTATGGTAAATGTTCATCTTAAATGCAGGCCTATCACATAAATGAAAGAATTGATTGATGAGTTGAAGTACTGAAATTGAAAGGACAAAGAGATGGCCAAACTTAGAAAAGAGATGTTGGTGTAGTCCAAACTGGAACATTGTTTGGTAATCGGGTCATATCTGGAGCTGTAGATCTTGGATTTAGGTCTACTTTATGTGGATGGAAAGATAAGACATAGGCCTACAACTTTCATGGGAGCCCAAGATTTAACAAGGCCGTTTTCAAGTCCAAATTGTAGCAACAATGAAGAAGTCTGAATCTGTCCTGCAGCCCAGACACTGTTTAGTGTTCAACCCATATCTCGAGTTCTAAAAGTCCAAATGATCTCAAAATGTTACCCTAAAAAGATGAGACAATTGCCTAGAACTTTCATGATTGAAGTCTGTTCAAATTATGACGTTATCAACGACATTTTTAGCAGACAAGAAGATAAGAATTGTCACCAAGTCAAGATATGGCCACCCATTCATCAATTAGTCAACAAATCAATAGTTTCGAATTTTGGCTTATAAAAGGAGGCATTTGCCATGTATTTAGGCATTTTGGTGTTCAGATCAAGATCATGCTCTTGCTTTCTCTCTTTGTTTTTTTGTAATGTTTAAGTTTTGCTTATATTAATCTCTTGCTTATGCTTTTCATTTGCTTTCCTTGTTTATTTATGTTTCTTTCTTTCATTATGTTTAGCTAAGTTAATTATGTCAAGGTGAAAAGGGTACACTAATGGTGTAAGAATAAGTATAATATAAACTTAACATGGACCTTAATGTTGTATACTAACATGCTTTATATTTGTTATCTTGTTCACTTTTAATACTTTGCTTGTTAAATGGTTAATCTAGATTTATGTTGTATAATATTTGATATAACAAATACTTGGCACTTTCATAGCCCATACTATATGGTATAACGGACACCTGAGCTATGAAAGGAACTTGATTTGTTGTTAACATAAGTTATAATCATGAATGCCTGACAACATTTATAAGTATTAGCATTATTCGAATAAGATAACTAATGTAATCATGTTAACAATTTATAATCTGATTGGAACCTCCTTGTGTGTGGTTTCCAATTTAATAAAAAAAGAGTTTATACTATACTTGTTTGAAATACTATTAGTGGATCCTCTAACCTTGACATTTGTTTTTATCATTATTTAATTCTCATATTGATCTTCATCTCAAAGTTCTCATCAACTTCTTCATCATCATCTTCTTCTTCTCCTTTATTATTATTATTATTATTATTATTATTATTATTATTATTGGTATTAGTATTAGTATTAGTATTAGTATTATTATTGTTGTTATTGTGTTACTGTTAACTATAATTTATACAATTAACCTCCTTGTGGTTCGACCCCGGTCTTGCCAGGTTATTTATTACTTCGACACTCCTGCACTTGGGAGAAGACATCAAACTTTTGGTCGTGTCAACATTCAACTCCTCAAAGGCCTTTTAGCATTTTGATGTCCACTTAAAATTATATTATTCTTGAGCGTTTCAAAGAAAGGCAATAAATATTCCTTCGAGTGAAATATAAATTGATTGAAAGCAATGATTTTACGTACAAGTCTCTAAAAATTATTGATCGACTAGAAATATGACATGTCAAGGATGACTCCAACCTTTTTTTTATATATATATATTAGATTGTAAACCCCAATTACTATTAAGAAATCCTAGAAACTTGTCCTTTAAATGGAGAAGGCACACTTTGGAGGGGTTCAACTTGATATGATACTTATGAAGAACAAGAAAAACCTACTGTGGATCTTGAAAATATTTTTCAAAACTCATGCTTATGAATAATATGTCATCAATATAAGTGTTTATATATTTTGTCTAGTTGGCCTTTGAATACTAGAACGACCACCCTCTAATAAGTAGTCTCGATATTTTTTTAACTTGAAGGGCATTGGTTTGTAATAATAGGTCTTTTAATCAATGATGAAGGAAGTCTTCTCCTTATCATCTAAGTGTTATTAGAACTCAAATGGAGAAAGAAATTGGCTTTTAAGATGGTCCCCATAAATGATGTCATTGATGTGGTTATGAAAAACTTCTACTAAAATTGTTTCATTCTTAGGATGAAATGTATTGAACTTGTAGAAAGGTGTTATATTCTTGAAATACAAGGGCCTATAAAATAAAAAAAAGTTATCTAAACCAATAAGGGACCCATTGGTAATTAAGTTAGTACTTACCGAGGAGATGACCTTGAGAAAGTGTGAGCTGAGAGGTTACTATTTGTGTGTTTTGAAGAATAAGATAGATACAATCCTTTTATCCTGGGACTTTAGGGTATTTATATAGCCTTGACCTCATGTGATTTTTTTAGATAAGAATATTAAAAATAAATTGTATTAGTTTATAGTTTTATATTATAAGACATATGAGCCTAAAACAATATTAGACCATTATAAAAAGATGATATTCAAAAGTGTGGAATGTCCTTAGAGATAAACAACTATTGAATCAATTATGAGATTACCACATGTCTAGGACACGTGATCCACCTAATACATGAGTCAAAAAAGTAGTTTGATCAATGTATAACAAATATACTAAAAGACATGAGAGATTTTCTATAGCCATGGACACACTCACTATTCATTGCAATAGTGGAGTGACGTCTAAGGCCTTGGCAAGAAAAAAATGATTGCTTTTGATTCAGGGGTGTTTTGGTCTTTTTACATGGTTAATTAGTCATTATTGATTTGTTTTGAGGTCTTTTTGTCGATTCGTCTTTTAATGCATAGTGTAAGAACTAAAATACCCTAGAATAAAAAAAAAAACTAACATTGCTAGATAAAGGGTGTTCTGGAATTTTTACTTCTTAATTATACAATACACTTACACAATTGTCTTAAGGTACACAAAAAATAGACCATGTAACCATGGGCGTTGACATCTTTTCCTCAAAGTGTTTTTGTAATGACTGGGATTGGTCAAAGGTGATATAGTAATTTAACATTTAATTAGTATTTTTTATTTAAAAAATTGTTGGCATGTGGAAGGTGCCACACACTTTAGGCGGCGCGTGTAGCGCTTTCTAGTGGTGGAAAGTTGTCTCACGCTGTCTCATTTTATGCTTTGCCATGTACTCTTTCTTTATGGCCGGTGCGTGTCATCTAAAGGTGGCTAGTTTATCGCTGATAGCCATTTCTCTGTTTTTTTCCCCTTCATTTCTCTTACCTACATGGAGAGATGCACTCTGGTCCCTATTTGTATTGCCTTTTCAGGTTCAGTAATTTAAGTTTTGATTATTTATTTTTGTCATTTTCTCTTTTGTTAAAGTTTTATGATTTTTCAATTTAATCCTTTAATTCTAATTTCTATATATAATATGTTTTAGTTCAGTCTTTCTACTTTTGATTTTTGATTTTGTTCCTTTTACCTTTTGTCAAAGTTTTTATGCTTTTAATTTTATCATTCAAGTCAATTTTATGATTTTTTTTTCAATAATAATAAGAATTTAAATTTAGTTCTTTTTCTTTTGATTTCTTGGTTTTTTTTCCTTAGTCTTTTTATCAATGTTTTTATGGTTTTCAATTTTATCATTCAAAACAAATTTATGGCTTTTGTTTTTTACATAATAATAAAATAATAATGATAGTAATAGTAATAATAATAGTAGTAGTAGTAATTGTATAGTTATATTATTAATAATAATGATACTAATAATAATAGTAATAATGCTACTAATAGTGATAATAATGGTAATAATAGTGAAAATGATAATTGTTTATTATGATTATAATGGTGCTAATGATAGCAATGATAATCAAAATAACAACAACAACAATAATAATGATAGTAATGATATTAGTAATAATACTACTAGTAATAATAGTGATAATAATAGTATTAATAATTTTATCATTCAAAATAAATTTATGATTTTTGTTATTTCAACAATAACAAAAACAACAACAACAATGATGATAATGATGACGATGACGACAACAATAACAACAACAACAACAACAATAATGATGCTAATGGTAATCATTAATATATATATATATATATATATATATATAATTCAAAATATTAATTCAACATACTTGATTTCAATTTAAATCTAAAAATAAATTAACCTCAAATTATGCAATATAAATATAATGTAAATATCTAAACATAGTTTCGTGGATTTAAAATAATTTTAGTATGTAACTAGACCTAGGTGTGTAGCTTTTGCTTGTGTATATCCATCTATGTATATATGTTTGGAAGAGAAAAAAATGACAGAGAATGTACAAGAAATGAAATTTTCATGGACTTAAAAGTTAGATGTAGATCCTCTTTTTAACACTATTCTTGCATATCACAGTTTCTGCAACTCAGTAGAACACAACTTTTAACAGTCATACATATAAATATGTGGTCAAATGAAGAGGAGTACATGACACTTGGTTTGTTGACCCAATACTATGGTTACCCATAAGAGGGTACTTGGGCTCAAACTCATTTTTTTAGTGTTCATTTTTATTCTTCTTAATGAAAGTTGAAAATGTAATGGCTTTGGTGTGACATCTCTAATTTCTAAATCGATTTCTTACTTCATGCTTAGTCATGGTTTATAAAATACCAGGGTAGATTTTTTTTTCTAGTAATAGTTCACTATCAATTAGAACGGTCGACTGGATACTACTAAATTTCACTGGTGTTATTAATGATCGAACAAATGGTCAACTAATTTGATTGACTGAATTAGACAAAAGACAATTTCATTGCTCCTCAAATAAATTGGTTGACTGGATCATTTGGTAATCCTAAACGGTTAATTGGTTTATACAGTACATGAGATATCAGTTTTATTTTAAGACTAATCATATCTTTACAACAAACATATATCAATCAACACAAAACTGATCCAATAATTTTGGATCAATACTCAACTCAAATGAGCCCTTACTCATTCATTCATTTATCCTTGTATCAACTCTCATTTTTCATTGAATTCATGTTAACAATAAATGCAAATAACATATACTAATAATTGACATGCATTGAACTAATTGGAAATTACACACACACATACACAACATCTGAAATGAGTTGTTTCTTTACATACCATTACTAATGTAGTATTTAAAACTTACATATTTTAGTTACATAACACAAAATAATTATAAGAGTTTACAATACAAATGCTTGAGAGGAATTCCCATCTATCAACTGCAACAAAAGAATAATAATTAGAAGTCACTCCTGGCAATCCAATAAAGAACCTAAAATAAAGATCAATATTTCTTTACCAAAAAAATCTCTGTTATTACAAAATACTTTAAAACTCCTCAAAAACTACATTATTTTATGCAACTTTCCTTCGACTTCATTTCCATTCTTATTGATTGAATAAAATTCCTTAAGACCCTCAGTGGTAATCCAAACTTGATACCAATCAATTCGGTCAACCCTCATGATTACAAAACCTTTTGGCATCCCTATTCGAAAGTCATTCAATCTAGTAATCCTAACTAGATACCAATCAATTCGACTAACCCTCATGGCTGCCAATCATTTCAGCATTCTCGCTCGAAAGCCATTTAATCCTAAATAGAACAAACATAGTAAACTCGAAAAATGTCGACTGGAATATGGGTGAGAAATCTGAAATGACCAAAGGTCCTAAGCGACATGAAATTTGTTTCACTTTGTTCTATTTCTTAAAATAGTGTGAGTTATACCAGTCATTCTAGTTGAAACGTAATGAAATTGATAACCTTCAACATGATATTGGGTACAAAGAGACTAGTTTATATATTGGGACTAAGTCTTAGAATAGGGATAACAACCTTAGATTGTAAACTAGATCTACCTTTTAAAGTTTTTTTCTTCAAATGAACATAGTTGCGGCAACATCAATACTAAAAACTGATATATATTATACTTCTTTTTATCTAATATAGATATTGCACTTATAGGAAGACCAAATTGCATGGCAACATCCTTGAACATAGATGTCATCTCCTTAACATATATATAGAAATGATATGTAATAGAGATATTATACTTAAAACTGATATGTATTATATCTTGGATGATCATAATTTTAGTACTTATTTCATCACTTACAATGGATAACATGTGTATAACAATAAAATTTAAATTAGTTTGATATGGTCTTTCATAACCAATAAGTTGATACCTATGTATGGCCCTTTTAATTTTGAGATCTCAAATAAATGATAATTCCTATGATACTTCAATGTAAATACCATTTATAGTTTGGTGCATGCATACACTGTAACTGCATATAAGTTGTTAAACATTACACCTTGTATTATAAGGAATTTGCTATAAACCACCATTAACTATATTATTACTTCAGACTTATTTTGGAATGTTTATCTTACCTCCAACTTAATACTTAAGCCTTAATTCCTACGACTTAAAGTCCAATCATTGCATGTCATTTTAGTAGCCCCACTAGCATCCTTAAATTCAGGAATGAGAGGTCCTATGAGTTGGTTTATTGGATCAACCAACTCATTTTCTTCAACTACATTAACATCATGATCATTCTCCTCACCACTTGGTTTAGATTTATCATAACCAAATGAAGTAGTTGTAATCTAGTGGAACTTTCCTATCTATAATTTCAGGTTTCAATGTTAGGTTTATTGCATCAGTAATTATCCCAGATGGACCAATTATATGTGATGATTGTGTGGTGTTTTAAGTGTGACTTGTGACCCGAGTGAACTCCATACTAGATGAGTATTCTCATTTAGGTCTATTGTTCAAGTAATGCTCTAAAATCTACCATCCTTTTTCGATGACCAACCCAACTAGAGAATTCAAACTAACATCATTAAAAATTAGCATAACAATTTGGGTGTTCCCCAACTTGCATCCTCTAAATAATGTCAACTATAATTGCATTATAATTCCATGCAATGCCTCCACATATTACTTTTTTTAACAAGTGAAATGTCTAATCTAGTAGTAAGGAACATGTTAGTTCCTGCATTGAAAAAGATATCATTATTGGTATCGACAATAATACCACCATAATGACTTAACAATCACATATTAGAAGACCTATTTTGTAAAACAACAAAACTTAATGCTATCATAAAACAACCTTGCAAATTGATAATTAACAAAACTCTAATCCATACAGATTGTACTCAATATAAGCAATTTATCAACTCAATTGGTGTAATTTATGCATAATTAACATAATTTATGCATAATTAACATAATCTTTGCCTAATTGATATAAATTAAACTAATCTTTAATGTAATTAATTAAACTCTAACAAAAACAACAACAACAACAACAACAACACTTATTCATCAAATTTCTCCCTAAATGACATAATTTAGCAACTTAATTGATGTAATTTATATCTAATTAACATAACTAATAGTTTATTTATACAAAATCAACAAAACCTTAACCCTAACATAATCAACAAAACTATACTTCATCAAATTTCTCTTTAAATGACATGTTTTATCAATTCAAACCCTAACCCTAACATAGTCAACAAAATACTAATTCATCAAATTGCTTATAAAATAACATAATTTAACAACTCAATTAATGTAATTTATAGATAATTAACATAATGTATAAATAATTTAAGCAAAATCAACAAAACTCTAAATTGACCAAAAAACCCTAACCCTAACACAATTAAACAAAACCTAGTTTATGAAATTTATTCTAAAATTAATTTATAGTTAATTTAAGCAAAATCAATAAAACTCTAAATTCACTATAAAATCATAACCCTAACATAATAAAAATTTTACATAAAAAACAAAATAAACAAGGGGATAGGTGGGTCATACCTAAAATGATTAAAGTAGATGTACTATAAATGGTGGTGGTGGTGAGTGAAAATGACAGTGTTAGTGAAAGTGCTGGAAAGAGACAAAGGAAAGAAGCAAGAAGATGAAAGGAGCTTTTGTCATGATGAAGGGAAAGAAACAAGTATTATGTCATGGTGGAGAGAGAAAGTGTGGTATTTTCAGGTGAGGGGGTGGTGAAGAAGAAAAAAGAAAAAAAAAAGGGAAAGGGGGTATTTTTTTAATCTAATGGTTGCAACAACGTAAAAAATGTTGTCAATAAATTTTTTAAATGCACAAATGATGCTACCATAACAAAAAACAATTCTATTTTCCCAACTAAGTTTCTAATTTTTCTATATTCCTAAAACAATTTTGCAGCTGTGTTATTTTGAAAAACAAAATATTCTAGCATGTATAGATAAATAGTTTTATAATTACATCTCAACATATAGTTAGCTTTACATTTTGAGTAAAATAACATGGTGCATTATATTTAGAGTCATACCAATGTTTTCTATTCTTTATATAAGTGAGATTGGATCATAATAATTAGATTAAATCAAGTTACTATATTTTTGATTTTATTTCATTCATTCTCACCCCTTTCTTTCTTTCCATTGTGTTTATTTATTTATTTTCTTCTAAAAAGATGATAATTGTTTCCAATCGTTTGAATGTTTTTTTATTTGAGAGAGTTATGCTACCGGGTTTTTTTAAGGAAAATTAAAGTTATAAAAGTTTTATGGAATTTAATTTGTCTTCTAAATAGATGAAATGATAGGTTGTTTTTTGAAAAACTAATTTCCACCATTATGATTGCCAAAATCCTTTTAAATAGAAGGTTTCAAGTTTTACCACTATTGCCTTTTATATAATTGTATTGATTATAATGTTTAAATGATGTTGGGGATTCTTGGGATTGGTTTTGAATATTGTAATGTGGATTGCTAAAAGTTTGAGTTATTGTTGTTATACTTTGGGATAATGAAAGTGTGAAAAATTGATTAAATTTGTGTATTTTGGATGTGATGATGTTGATTTATAGATCTAAGTTGATTGTGAATCTTGTAAATGAGTTAGTATGTGATTGAACTATTGTTGACTTGGATTGGGAAGGTTGGGAATGTCCAAAATCCAAGTATAGGATAGTTTAAATCTAATGCCTACCATGGATTGTCATCGAAAAAAAGTTTAGACATTTAGATATTGAAATAGGTTGATCAAAAGTGTAGACATTGAGTTTAGTTAACGAAATAGTTAGATATTTAATTGGATTATATAATGGTTGACATAAGGCATGGATATTGAATCATGTTATAGAAAATAGTTACATGTGATGTTTAGACATTTAATTGGGATATGGAATTTGTTGACAAAAAGTTTAGACATTGAACATAGAGGTGAAATGTGAGGACATTAAATGAACTACAAAAATAAATGATAAGATGTTTAGATATTTAAAATTAATGTGAGCACGTATGATGATGTGAATAAGTGTTGTAAATGGACCAAAATGCTTGGGTACTAATTCAAGATGTGTTGTAGGAAATTTCAAAAGGGACATTCAAAGTGGGACTCATAAAGGAGCACTTTCTGCAGAAGCTCCAGGTACGTGTTAATCTCCTTCCTTCTTTTATTTTAAGAAGTGTTTTTATTTAATTACATAAATGTGAATATGATGTGAGTAAGTGAATGACAAAGTGATGTAATGTAAGAAAAAGAGAAATCGATGGAAGTAATCGATTGAGAAATAGAGGTGAGTATATGAATATGATTCTGATGTGAGGAACAAGTGTGACAAAATGATGAGGAAACAAAGTACGATGTATGAACGTGAAAATTATGAATAAATGAAATACAATATGCAAACGTGGAATAATGAGTAAAATTAAGTATGTTATGTGAATGTGAAAATGATACCTTATAAAAATATGTCGTTGGGTCAAGAAAATAGTATCAAATGAAATATGCCTTCAGGATGGAAAAATGATACCTTATAAAATATGCCTTCAAGGTGGGAAAATGATAGCAAATGAAATATGCTCTGGGAAAATGATACCCTTTTAAATATTTCTTTGGGGAAGGAAAATGATTTGTAACTAGTCGATCACAAAGAAGGAGACTATAATGAGAAAATATATCGACCGCAATGGCAGGGACTTCAATGTCAAAATAAGTTGGTTGTAATGCAGGGACTAATTAGGGAAATCTAATTCGATTGCATGAGCAGGGGTACGTTGAGCATTTGAGTTGGCTGCATAAGCAGGCATAAGCTTGGATTATTTTAGAAATCTAAGTCGGCTGCAATGGTGGGGTTTATTATGAATATTCAGACAATGGTGGAGAGTAAAAAATGTCTTAAAGGATGATATCATAACTACAGAAATGAGTCAATGAATATGGTTGATGTAAAATATAGATTATAAATTGTCAAAATTGATTGATAAGAATAGGGTTGATGTAAGTATAGGCCACAAGAATGGGAATACATTGATGAATGCATAATAGATGTAAAGTATGAGTTACGAGTACTGAAATATAATAATGAAAATGATAGAGTGGATACATAGTCCTAATGATTATTGGAATTGAATAATGAATTTAGACGTCTTAAAGCATGGACCATGATTAAGAAAATGATTTGATGAATCATATGATTAAGTTAAGGCTTGAGTTAAGGATATTAAATTGAGTAAATGAATAGGGTCATCCTTATACATAAGCCACACTTATTGAATGGGGTTAACGAACAAATAAAAGAAATAAAGTATGAATTAAATATATTGATTAATGTTAATAAACACATAACCGAAGTTAAGTATGAGTTAAGTTTATTGATTAGGGTTAATGAAACCATAACCAAAGTTAAGTAAGAGTTCAATGTAATAATCAAGATTTAAGAACCTATATTTAGGTCAAAACTTAAACTATGAGTATTGGATAGGATTGATATAAGCCACATACAAAAGATATTGAAATGATTCTACGAATAGGGTTAACATAAAGCATGAGTTATGATCATTGGAATGAGTAAATGAATGTTTAATTGATATAAACTACAAGCTAGGGATATTAAAATAATTTGACGAATGCAGTTAACTTAAAAGTATGAGTTATGATTAAATGAAATGAAATATTGAACATATAGTTGACAAGATCTTGATGCATACATAAAGGTGGTAGCCTAATGTGTATAATATAGGATAAGGAAGCTTATCGATTGATAATGAGATTGCAATGAATTGGAAATTTGGTAGAGATTTAATATGCTTATAAAAAGCTACCTAAGTATTGGTTGAGTGAGTCGAATGTGATTTGGGTTGTTGTTGTTGTTGTTGTTTTTATATGTGTTAATGCGAGTTAAAATTTTGGGTAAAGCCTTGTATAAGGTAGACTCTGGTAATTACTTTTTTTAAATAGATAAATTCTTTAATGTGGATAAATTCTTTATTCTAAGAGGTTACTTTTCTAAAATAACATTCATTAATTATGTAAACCCCGGGAAAAATAATAAATAAATAAAAGTGAAGAAATTCATGCATATGATTAAATAAAAACAGAAATTTAGAAATTTTTGAATATAAATTTCAGGGCGAAATAATTCGAGACATTATAATAAACCTGATACTGTTGAGGGTTGGATTTAATTGAAGAGAATAATACACTTAAAGGAAAAAGGGGGTTTAAATGTAAATAAGAGAAAATATAGAATATAAATACTCTCTCCTCACCAAAAAAAAAATCTGTAGGAACCATAAAGAGAGAAAATAGGGAGTTGTATACCCATTCTTGAGAAATCAAGAGAGAAACACTAAAATTTCAAGAACCCATCCAAGATTAAGAGCTTAAAGATGGGATAAACACTTGAGAGCAAAGGATTACCAAGAAATTGAACAAGAAGAAAAGACAGGAGGGAAATTGAACAAGAAGAAAAGAAAGGAGGGAGTTGAAAATCTTCAACTGGTTGAAGATCAAAATCTTAATCTGTACTAGGTAAGGTATTCTGAACATGATCTTAAAAAAAATCATTTTTAAATTCGATAAAGAATTGATGCCTTGATATTGAATCATAGGTTAGGGTTCTTAGACATAAATTGGGGAAAAAGTACTTATTGTTGAGATTAAGTTAATTCATGTGTGTGGTATGTAGTTTATGAAAGTATTGTGTGAAAGGGAGGGGGAGACAAATCTGGACAGACTTGTCTCCTAACTTTCGATGAGATTTCGGATAGGAGGATGAGGGGATTAGGATCGGGTTCCTCATAGAAATTGTAGATTTGAATGTTAGCTAACCAAGGAAACTGGTCTTGCTCAATTTGGAGACGTAGAACTCCAGTTATGGGTTACCAACTGAGACTGAGTCGTGACTGATTATATAGGGCAGTAGGACTAATTAGTAAATGAATAATTTTGACTGTCTTGGAGGCAAAACTAGGTTCTCCTCCCACATAGAACTAGTAGCCTTGTGTCTTAGCTTTCCAACGAGATCAATCTCAGTTAAAATGGAGTTTTAAAACTTTAGATATAGTTAAAAATTTGATGAGTGTTCAGACAGTAACAATTCAAAGTCAAACAGTAACAGTTCAAAGTCAAACAGTAACGGTTGGAAAAGTCAAACAGTAACAGTTGGAAAAAGTTAAAGAGTAACAGTTCAAAGTCAAACAGTAACAGTTCAAAGTCAAACAGTAACAGTTGGAAAAAGTCAAACAGTAACAGTTATAAGTCAGACAATAACGGTTGGAAAAGTCAGACAGTAACCGTTGGAAAAGTCAAACAATAACGATTGGAAAAGTCAAATAGTAACAGTTCAAAGTCAGATAGTAACAGTTGAAAATTGGAAAGTAACTGTTCAAAGTTAAACAATAACAGTTGGAAATTGGACAGTAACAGTTCAAAGTTAGACAGTAACAGTAGACTTTTATGTGAATACTATAAATAAGAATATAAAAGAATTGAGTCATACGAACACTTGTATATTGAGATATTAACTCTGAAAATATATATGATATATGTATGTATGTTATTATGAGGAAATAAACATGCATAGAAAGTAACATATGAGTAATGGATGAATATGAATTCTCTAAATATCGGCTTGAAAGTATCATAAACAAAAAAAAAAACTTCCTTGTGATTCAGGAGGACCAACCAGGATTGGATCTTCTATTAGGGGAGGTCGCGAGACAGGCGAAGTAGGTGCGTGATTTTCCCTCCTATTTACACTTATACAATTTAGAATCCTTCTGGTGAATGCAATTATAATAAATATCGTGTTCAATGTAAATAAAGCCTAATGTATTTACAAGATTAGCTTCGGCTAATGGCATCCGTGATAGGATTGCCGGGATATGATCTACATGATTAGCTCCGACTAATGGCATCCGTGATAGGATTGCCGGGATATGATTTACACGATTAGCTCTGACTAATGGCATCCGTGATAGGATTGCCGGGAAATGAATTACAAGATTAAACCTTACAAGGTCACCCAGTTTATGCAAGTAAATAAGATTATTCAATTAAGAATATACAAATGAGTGTTAACTGGGTTAAAAGATTTACAAGCAAAATATAAGTTCTTTGTTAGAATTCTCATGGATTTGATAGAAAGTTAATACTTTATTCATATTCATTACATGAGCATACATATATTCTTTATCAATATAATGGTATGTTTATTTATGTAATAGGTCCATCAAACATTCAGGAAGATCATTATTTTAGGACTTTACTTTGTGAAGCTTATGTAAATATTTAACTTAAAACAAAAGGGAATTAACGTGTTTATATAGTATACTTTTGTGCAAACCTTGATGTATTTATAAAGGTTCAGTTTAACATGTAGTATTTTTAGTTATCTTGTAATTAACCATTTTGAAATATTTAAGAACACTTCTTATATTGTAAATACTTTCTTTGCATGTTAGTTTTCCTTTTCCTTTAAATTTTATGATATGATGTGTTGGACCATGTTCATATTGAACTTACTTGTAGGATATATATATATATTGTGTGGATTGTATGAGGTGTGAAATTATGATGTTTGATATAAGATCTGGAATTAAGGGACCTTGTAATGATGAGTTGATTGAGTAAACTGATAGTAGTCGATAACTTGGGATGTCCTAAATGCAAACGAAACTCTGCTGATTGTTGGGAAAAAAAATTACCCTAAAATAAAGAGGATATGTTTGAATCTTTTAACATTGATCGAGTCGTACAGTCGGACTATTACAAATTAGTAATATGAGGATAAAGACATAGATTAATATTTCCTCTAACAAAGTGCTTATATCAGGGTATAATCTTAGGTATAAGTATATACAAACTTAAACAAGATCGAAGGATGATGAGAAATCAAAGAAAGGATCGGAATGCCAAAACGAGATGAAATTATCTGAAGGCTAAAGCCACTGAGCCATTTTGAAGAAACGGTCCAACTGTTTCTAAGGCTATTTCCATAAGTTAAAACGGCTAGATCATTTAGGGAAAACAGACAGACATATTTTTTAAAAAATGTTTCTAGCCTGTTTTATATATATGAATATGATTATTTGATACATTTAAAAATGATATGAAATCTCGGGATGTTACAATGGATTTGTATCTTATTTGATATTAATGAAATAATATTTTGTATTTTAAAAAATAAATACTTAGTGATTTGTGTTTACAAAAAATAAATAAACACCCACATGTTGACTAAGTAGGAGTATTATAGTGAAATCAGCCAAGTCTGAAAAAAAATTCAAATTGACTAGAGAAGTTACAACTGGGAAAGTTATAAAGCAATCAACGAAGAAAACTAGGACTTATGATCACCCAATAGAGCTAAGAGAGATGACCAAACAGGAAAAGACAATCAAGTACAGAAATAAAAGGCTCACGTGATTGAATGTAAGATCGAGTCCTACTTCGAATAAGAGTCTTTTACATATTACACTAACACACATTACAAGTTAGCTAGGAAATATGTGATTGCTAGGAAAGAGTCGTGTTGATAAGGATGTGAATTGCATTATAATTCATGTTATGAGCTCTTGATATACTAAAAATAATTAGTGTATCCTTAGAAATTATAGTTTATGTAAGATCTCATCTTTGTGACAATATAGAAAAGTCATTTAGCTTCTATATATTTATTTTCTTTAGGCAATTTACTTTAAACAAATTATTTTTCTTCATGTTATACTTTATTTATATTTTCTTACTTTTCTTAATAGTCTTTAAAACTTTGTCTTTTTTTATTGTTTTATTTTTTTTTCCAGTATAGTTTAGATGTTTATTTTTTTAAACTCTATTAAAATCAAGAGTCGTTCCCTATTTTGTTTGATTTAAAGGCTGAATTTTGCTCATGCTTGAAATTTAGTTTTTAATTTCAAAGATAAATTAAATAACAAATAGCATAGTTAATAAGAGTTCATAAAAAAATTGTAAAAACATCTAAATACCAGGTAAATTATATCAAAGATAAATTAAAAATGTTCTAAAGGAATGATGATCAAGAAGAAATATAAGAAAACCTCCAACATTATATTAATGGAATCCATGATAAATCCCACATTATCTAACGGTTCCACAATTTTTTATAATATAATATTATTTTATATTCTTGTAAAATAACCGTATTTGAAAAAACAATTTGTAGCTATTTTCTTAACACTTAATGTGTTATCATGTAAAAATGTGAATGATAGATTTGAGACTCTTGTGAAAGGAAGTGTTGCCATAAAATAAAATAAAATTCTCGATTGAGTTATTCCAAACAAATAACTTACAATACTAAATACTGTATTAAAAATATTAGATTTTGATATATAAAAAGATGATCATTTTACTTAAAAAAAATAGAAACTTCAAAAACTGTATTCTTTATAATCTTTTTTCATCGATATTATCATGTGAAAAGAAAAATCCTTTGTTTCACTCATAAAATAATTAAAATTAGTATAATATAGCTGGTGTTGGAGATTGAGGATAAATTTTAAAAAATGATTTTTATTTAAAAGAGTTTTAAATTGATATTTTAAGTATTGTTAGATAATTTTAATATAAGAAATTCAAAAACATAAAATATTATCTAAACAATTATCAAACAAAAAATACAGTATAATCTTAATAAATTAATATTTAATAAATTAATAATCTTAATTAAATAATAATTCTATTCCATACTAACTTACATTTAAAGATTAAATAATATCTCAATTAAATAATATTTTCTTAGAGGTAAATTTTTAAAAATCAATTTCAACAAAATTATTAAACAAACAATTAGATAGTGTTTAGTATCCTAGATAATATTGATTGGACTAGACATGATTGAATAAATAATTATTTTATCTTGTGTTTGGTTTGGTGTGTTTTGGTCTGGGCTGAATAATTTGTATTTTATTTTGTGTTTTGTAGACATTGGACGAGACTCGGTTGACCTAAAACATGGACTGGTTCAAGATTAATAAAAAATAGAGGAATAATTGATCCAACCTAACCTGGTCAAAAACTTAGGCCGACCTTCAAGCCGGTCAACCCAAGATAAAACACATGAAAAAATGCTATTATTTTTTTTTGAATTTTTTTGGTCAAAATAAGATTGCTTTGGTTCTTTTTTTTTACCCTCCCGACCTGCGACCCAGGATATATCTTGGGTCAATCCTCAAGTTAAGTTTTAATACTATAATAATAATTACTTTTATTAATTCATTGACTTCGGTCAATATGGGTTGACCCTTCCAACTCGTGACCTAGGTCTTGCCCTAAGTCTACCCCAAGTTGGGTTTTAAAGTTATGATAATAACTACTTTTATCTTTATGTTGACCCTCCTAACTTATGACTCGTGCTTTACCCAGGAATGAATCATAAATCAGGTTTCAAAACAATAATAATAACCAAATTTAATCTTATGCTGTCTCAGGTCATCTAGGTTGACCATCCTAACCTCGTGATTTCTGCCTTGCCTCAGGTTGACATCCTAATTGGGTTTTGCAATAGTGAAAATAATCATTTTTATTCTCATGTTGAGTCAATGTTCAACCTTAACAGTGACTCCGACCTAGTCCCGAGTCAACCCCCGAAATGAGTATAAAACTATTATAATAACTATTTTACATTGACATGGATCAATGATCAGCCTGACCCACGACTCAGGTTTGGCCTTAGGTCGATTTTCGAGTCGAGTTTTAAAGCTATTATAATAACCATTTTACATTGACCCGGGTCAATGGTTAACCTGACCCACGACTCGGGCCTCGAGTCGACCCGTAACTTGAGTTTTAAAATTATTATAATAACTATTTTACATTGACCCGGTTCACTGTCAACCCAACTTGTGACCCGGGCCTTACCTTAGGTCAATTCTTGAGTTGGATATTACAATTATAATAATAATTTTTTTTATCCTGACAATGACTTGGATTAATGATCAACTTGAGTCGTGACCCAAGCCTAGTACCAGGTCAATCTTGAGTTGAATTTTAAAACTATAATAATAATAATCACTTTTATCATGATGTTGACCTGAGTCGATGATCAACCTGACTTGTGACTCAGGCCTTGCCTATGATCGACCCCTAAATCAAGTTTTAAAACTATGATAGTAATTATTTTTATCTTTAAGTTTGTGCAGGGTCAATGATGAACCCAATATGTGACTCGAATCTTATCCCGGATCGACCTTTTAGCTAGATTTTAATATTATAACAATAACTATTTTTATTTTTATATTAACCTGGTTTAACCTCGTGCAAAAAAAAAAAAAACAACTAATTTTTATATCCTTTAAAGATACACCAAACTACTTTATATATATAAAAAAATTATCCTATCTAGTGTCTTTTTTTATCCATAGTACCAAACATTACTCAGCAGAGTTGAAAATGACATTACATTTACAATAATATGAAGATAACATTCCACAGATAAAATCAATTCAAATGGTTTGCGAGTTTCAATGAAACGGTTAGGT
>Ga0325404_1001402_pt1 | contig 25540 bp, 11 predicted proteins | sample PopdelMetagenome_18_FD_205664 | JGI IMG/M metagenome (GOLD analysis project Ga0325404, IMG submission 205664) | Populus deltoides microbial communities from Bellville, Georgia, United States - Xylem-Control-R1 | ecosystem: Host-associated > Plants > Phyllosphere > Stem > Wood/Secondary xylem...
CCCTTTAGGCTATCCATGCAATCCAATTTTATCCAATCAAATTGAAGCATACTTGCACGTGTCATTTTCAAATGCTAAGAGAGAAGACAAATGAGATTAGATTGTGGCAATAGAGTTCCTCTCCTCTCCCACTGTCTCTCTGTCAGTCTTTCACCATGCCGCCACCAGCTGCAGCAGCAGCGTTACACTCTTCTTTGTGTTTTTCTTCTCCGAAGCAGACACCCCAACCCTCAATTTCTCAGCAACCAAACATCCAGTTATCGGTAAAGTCCAAAAGCCTGCTTCACAAGCACCCACTGTACACACCAGCCCACACAAATATCTCCTTTGAAATTAAAGAAAAGATTCTGTGTCTTGAAATCATGGGAGTTGACTCTGGCAAAGCATTATCCCAAAACCCTTCTCTCCACACCGCCTCTCTAGACTCCATTCAGTCCATAATCTTCTTTCTCCAATCGAAAGGAATCCACCAAAAGGACTTGCCTAGGATATTTGGCATGTGTCCAAAAGTTCTCACTTCTAACATCAGAACTGACCTTAAACCTGTTTTCAACTTCCTATCCCAAGACTTAAAAGTCCCAGACAATAACTTCAGAAAGGCCATCAACAAGTGCCCAAGATTGCTAGTTTCTAGCGTGAGAGACCAGCTCAAACCATGCTTATTTTATCTTCAACGGCTTGGGTTTGAGGATTTGGAAGCCTTGGCTTATCAAGACCCTGTGCTGTTGGTTTCTAATGTTGAAAACACCTTAATTCCTAAATTGAAGTACTTGGAGAGCATAGGTTTTTCAAGAGATGAAGCTGTGGCTATGGTTTTAAGGTGTCCAGCATTGTTTACTTTTAGTGTCGAGAATAACTTCAAGCCAAAGTTTGATTACTTTGCCGAGGAGATGAAGGGGAAGTTGACAGAGTTGAAGGGGTTTCCTCAATATTTTGCTTTCAGTTTGGATAAGCGAATTAAGCCAAGGCATGTGGAGGCTGTACAAAGTGGGGTCAAAATTCCTTTGCGACTGATGCTCAAGAGCACTGATGAAGAGTTTGGGGAGATGATAAGGCCAGGGGCTGGATAAGAGTGTGCCGTAGTGCATTGAGAATATGCCTATTTACCTGTTTATTTATCGTGTTGTGTAAAGATGTATATATCCTCCAATAATAATTCTGTAATTTTTCCTTCTTCTAATGAATAGGCAATTTGAATTCTTTTTTGACATGGTGTAGTTTCAAGATGTATCAGTCTAAGCAAAACTCCAAGTTGTGGCTGCACATGATCTGATCACCTGAACTCGATCCCAGTCAGAGAGACGGATGGCTTTAATTTCAATATGATAGACGGATGGTTTCATATTCAGTATCCCATGATAAAATTTTACGATGTCTGCAAATGTAGTTACTGTTAGAATGCCAAGGTGTCATTTTAGTTAGCCTGCTTTTTAATGGAAAAATAAATAAATAAATTGAGTGGGCCCCATTAATAACCATTGTGTTTACTTTAACAAAACAGTTTTTTAATTTATTCTAAAAGTACTTTTCATAGAGAATTAGGAAAACATGATTATTTTATTTTTCAATTTTCTTAAGAAATTAGAAAAAAGATTTTGTTGGGCAACCACCACATTAATTATTCATACTATTGTAGGTAGTAAAGAAGTTGAGTTTGTTTAAGGTTAAGGTGTGATGCTGAGAATGAATAAGTATCAATAAAAGATTTATTAGAGGTGTTAATTGAGCTAATTATAAATTCAATAGCTAAGAAGATTAAAGGGACATTTAGAAACATTTAATAGGTTGTTAACTATTTTTGACTTCATAAAAAAAATTTCAAAAATAAAAGAGAACACATAGGAAAAAAAAACCTAAAAGAATGCTCAAATTGATGGTGAATGATCAAAATAACAAGTGAAAAGTTAGAGGACTGGAATGTACAAGATTGATAAAATTAACAATCCAATTCTAGTTGACAAAAGACCCATTTGATGAAAATATTTTTATTTGGGGTAAAGATATAGAAATTTGAATGAGTAAGGACTCAAAGATGATTTTGAAAGGCTTAATTAATTTTATTGAGGACTTAATTGCAAGAAAAATTAGTTTTTTGAGTTCATTTGGGTGTTAATTGGAAGAAATTAAAGTTTGGGGACTGAAATTGAACTTTGAAAAGTTGAACCGGTCAAATCAGGGGTTTAATTTTGAAAAAAAAATAAAGTTTGATAGCCAATTAGAGGTTTAATTAAAAAAATTCAAAACTAAGAACCAAATCGTAAAAGATACAAAACTTTAAAGGCTAAAATTGACCACATCACGGATTAAATTGAAGAAAATTAAAAGTTTGATGGTCTATTAAGAGTCCAAATGCACAAATTGAAAACTAAGGACCAATATGAAAATAAAGCTAAACTTTGGGTCCGATGATTGAGTTTGGCAAGGGTGAAATTGCATGAAATTAAAAGTTTGAGAGGCAATTTGGGTGCAATTAGAAAAATAGGGACTAAGATGAAATTTGTCAGATCTCAAATTAAAAACCCTAATTTCTAGGGGTTTAACTTAGATGACGAGTTATTCACCCACTGTTCATCTCTTTCTTTGACAGTTTTGGATGATTAGGTTGACACCTTTCAAGAGCTCATTCATGTCATGTACCATTGAGATATCAACTTCTTGTAAAAGCTGATGATGAAGAGTTGCTCTTACTTGATGAGCCTACGAACTATATGGAAGCAATATCTAATATTGATTCCAAGAAATAGCTTGAAGCTATAAATTCTAAAATGAATTTCATGTATACCAACCAGATATGGACTTTGATTGATCCATCAGAAGGGATAAAACCCATTAGATGTAAGTGGATCTTTAAAAGAAATACTGACATGGATGGTAATATACAAATTTACAAAGCTATACTAGTTGCTGAAGGTTACAGACAAAGATAAGGGGTTGACTTTGATGAAACCTTCTTGTCGATAGCTATGTTAAAACTCACAAGGATTTTTCTTGCTATAGCTGCATACCATGATTATGAGATTTGGTAAATGAATGTCAAAACTGTATTCTTTAATGAGAATCTTCACGAAGATGTGTATAAGACATAACCTGAAGTTTTTTAACTAAGAAATTTACCAATAAATATGCAAGTTATAAAAATCAATTTGTGGACTCAAATAAGCTTCAAGGGGTTGAAATATCTATTTTGATGGGATAATTAAATAGTTTGATTTCATAAAAAAATTATAGATGAACCTTGTGTTTATAAAAATGTTAGTGGGAGTGGAGTTGTTTACTTAATAGTATATGTAGATGACATAGTATTGACAGGTAACAACATTCCTTAACTCCAGTCAGTAAAGATCTTGTTATCTAAGAATTTATCCATGAATAATATGGGAGAAGCAACATATATAATAAGAATAAAGATATATATATATATAGAGATAGATCTAGAAAGTTTCTTGGATTATCCCAATTCATATACATAGACAATATGCTAAAATAATTTAGCATGAAAAAGTCCAAGAAAGGATACTTATCTATTTCGTAAGGAATATGTCTCTCCAAAAATATATGTCCTAGGATATAAATTGTTTTCAGGAAATAAAGCTTAAAATGTATGAAATTGTTAAGGTTATTACAAACAAAGTTGGACAATTTATCATTGGAGAACCCAACAAAAAGAGGGTTGGCAATGAAAAGGAGTTGCAAGATGAGCTGGATAAACTGAGAATTGAACTAAGTAACAATAAAAGTTAACAGAAATTCTTAGAAAACCAGCTATTAGAAGAAAAAAAGATAAAGGTCCTTTTGAACCAGACTATAAGAGAAAAAGATGAACAAATGATTGCATTAATGCAAGACTTGGAATGAGGAAAGAATGATCAAAAGATGATTAGTAAATGACAGGAAATGGACAAAAAGTCTAAGGAAATTGTGCAGGGAATCTAAGAGGAGTTGAAGAAAAGAATGGCCAAATACGAAGATCTGGTGAACAAGTATGTAATGCTAGAAAAAAAGGTAGTTGCTCTAAAAAGGATCTCCAAAAGTAAAGCAAATGCTAACAAAGAATTGATTGCTTCTTTAAAAAAAAGAAAAAGACAATAATAGAAAGAGGTTCGAAACTAAGAAAGAAAAGAATAAGTTAACCAATCTTAGCATTAAGAAAGAAATAAGCATAAGAGCTTAGTACAAAGCCTAAGCTGATGATGAAAGAGAAGCTAAAAGGGTAGCTGAATCAAACATGAGGGAGTACTAGGATAATGTAAATGCCTTGAGAGAACGGGTCACCACAGTCTAGTCCAAGCTAGAAATCTGAGAGGAGGAACTATAAAAGGTGAAAAAGTAGTATAAATAAGCTAATGGAGAGTTGAACAAGCTGAGATAGAAGTTTGAAGAATGAAAAGGTCACATTAGTAGATTTGATGTACAAATGAGTATGGAGATAACTAAGCTTGACATTGAATGAAAAGAACTTCAGATGGCCAGAGACTAAGTCCAACAGCTTGAAAGGACAATCCAGATGTTGAATAGGGATAACGAGTCACTAGCTGCAAGCAACAGTGAATTGCTCCAAGACAATAATGTATTCCATTACTAGATTAAGCAGACAAATAGGTTGATTGATAGGGTGGCTCAACAAACAAATGAACTGTGAGTAAAAACCTCTTTGATCTGTAATAGTGCTAACAAATATAAGTTTGAATGAAGATTCAACTTTTATTAGAAATATAGCCAACATGGTGATTGCTTTTAAGAATGAGTAAATATATATAGGAGTCTTACCCCCATAAGTAAAAAAAACTCCTTGTAAGAATTATTTTCTTTTATTGAATATAAAGGGCCCAAACGCATTTTTTATGTCATACTTTCCAATATGTATGGAATCCAACTAAGACATGAACTTGGGAAGGATCTCCTTGGATTTGTTAGACTATGGATTTTGCCTGTATTCAACAAGGAAGTTATAGATCAATTCTTTGAACATGTTAATCCATATTCGATGTATATATACATACACTTAAATCCATACATAAGCATACATGCATTCATGCTTTGGGGTTTCTTGTATGTATATTCAGGTTTAAATAAAGGTCCCCGAAAATCCTAAATCCATAGAGTTTATAACACCTGACTTCAACAAAGAAACATGAAAGATGAAGAACTTACTCACCGTGATGCCCACTTTTAAGAGGAGTTGGAATCTCTAAAGATTTACATGGCCCGCATCACTAGCTTGCTTGAGAAAATGCTTAAAAACATCTCTGGTAAAGGCCCGTCCAATTAGCTTATGATCTTTGCCCAAACTCAGGCAATAATTTAGCCTGAAGAAAGGATGAGTGGATACAGTCAGGAACCTCAGTGTAATATAATTTGTACAGTCAACAATACCTACATACGTCAAAGAATCCTACAAGACAAAATCTTCTAAGGACTATTGAGGGTGTGAACTTATATGATCTTGTACAAGTACAAAGAGATGTGTCTAGTTTCGAATGTGGTTGTCTCAAAAAAATTTCATGTACCTGAGTTCATAAGGTACTGATTAATACTTAAAAATGCATTTTTATCAAGGTTTTATATCATCATTTTGCACTTGAAGTATCAATAACTCCTTAACTAAAGCATGTTTTATAATAACAAGTCTGATACCATAAGATACCTTTAATTTATGGTAAATATTCATCTTAAATGCAGGCCTAGCACATAAATAAAATGATTGATTGACGAGTTTAAGTACTAAAATTGAAAGGACAAAGAGAGGGCCAAACTTAGAAAAGAGATGCTAGTTTAGTCCAAACTTGAACACTGTTCGGTCATCGGGTCATATCTGGAGCTGTAGATCTTGGATTTATGTCTGCTTTATATGGATGGAAAGCTAAGACATAGACCTAAAACTTTTATGGGAGTCCAAGATTTAAAAAGACCATTTTCAAGTCCAAATTGAAGTAACAACGGAGAAGTCCGAATCTGTCCTGCAGCCCATACACTGTTCAGTGTTCAACCCATATCTCAAGTTTTAGAAGTCCAAATAACCTCAATTTTTTCCCTTGGAAATTTGAGACAATTTCATAGAACTTTCATGATTGAATTCGGTTCCAATTATGACGTTATCAATGACGTTTTGTTCAGACAAGAAGATAAGGATTGTCACCAAGTCAAGATGTGGCCACCCACTCAACAATTAGTCATCAAATCAATAGTTCAAAATTTTGGCCTATAAAAGGAGGCATTTGCCGTGCATTTAGGCATCTTGGTTTCCAGATCAAGATCATGCTCTTGCTCTCTTTTTTTGTAATGTTTAAGTTTTGTTTATATTAATCTCTTGTTTATGCTTTTCATTTCCTTTCCTTTACTTAGTTAACTTATATCTTATTTATATTCTTATCTTGTTTATTTATGTTTCTCTTCTTCATTATGTTTAGCTAAGTTTATTATGTCAAGGTGAAAAGGTTACACTAATGGTGTAAGAATAAGTATAGTGTAAACTCAACATGGACTTTAATGTTTAATACTAACATGTTTTATATTTGTTATCTTGTTCACTTTTAATACTTTGCTTGTTAAATGGTTAATCTAGATTTATGTTGTATAACCCTTGGTACAACAAATACTTGGCACTTTCATAGCCCAAACCGTATGGTATAACCGACACCTGTGCTATGAAGGGAACTTGATTTATTGTTAACATAAGTTATAATTGTCATAACCCAATTTTCGACCATTTTAATTTTAATGTTAATTATTATTTTATTTATTGAAAAGGATAAAAAAATGATGATAAAAAAATAATAATGATGAAAAAACAAGTAAAATGAAATAAATGAAGAATGAATTAAAATTTGGGTTAAGGGCAACATGATTGGAAATTCTAGGGTTTAATTAAACTTTGAAATTAATCTAATTAAGCTTGGAATTAATTTACTTAATCAAGTCAAGGGTTTAGTTGAAGAATGGATAAGTTTTGAGACTTAATTAAGCTTGGAATTAATTTAATTAATCGAATCAGGGTTTTAATTGGAGAATTGTTAAGTTTTGAGACTTAATTAAGCTTGGAATTAATTTAATTAATCCAATCAAGGTTTTAATTGGAGAATTGATAAGTTTTGAGACTTAATTAAGCTTGAAATTAATTTAATTCATCCAATCAACGGTTTAATTAGAGAATTGATAAGTTTGGAGACTTAATTGGACTTGGATTTAGTTAAATTAATGAAATCAGGGACTTAATTGAACAAATAGCAAAGTTTGGGGTTAACTGGGGGCAAATTTGCAACAGATTAAAGTCCAAGGATTAGCTTGTAAAAAGCACCGAAATACAGGGGTCCAATTACAATTTAGAAAGGGGCTTGATTGCACGATTTCAGAAATTCAGTGACCAGATTGAAAATGGTCATTTCCATCGCACAAACAGCACCGTTTTGAGAAGCTGTTCAACGCCTTCTTCGCCTTGTTCCTTAGGAGCCGTTTCTGGCAGTAATGGCTTTGAAGCCGTTTCAAATGGTTGGTATTCTCTCGCTATAAAGCCAGAGAAGATGAGAGAGCGAAAGAGGGGGGGACGAAGAGAGAGAACCGGGGAAAATTTTGGTCCCTCAACCAGCAGCAAATCCTCGTGCTTTTACCACCAATTTCTTCGTCTTGAACGGAGAAGACTAGGCAGAGACACAAACAAGAAAGAAAAACCACGGAAGGGGGAAGGAATCACAGAACCGAGGGGCTGAGAGGGACACGAAAAAAAAACAGGGGGACAGAGGGAAACCAAACAAAGCACAAAACAAAGCAAAGAAAAAACACCGAAAGAAGAGAAACATCAAGGAGCAACACAGCGAGGGGTATTGGTTTTTGCCATTGTTTTTGTTCCTGCAGAAAACCTAGAATCAACAACCAATTCACAGCAGGCCGGCCTCTCCATCATCTTCTTGGTTTCAAAAGTCGCTGAGAAAAACGAAGAGGAAACGCAGACAAAGTGAGCACAGAAGGAAGATAAAGGGAAACCATAGGCGAGGATCCATCAGCACTGCAAACGTCTTCGGTCTCCAGCAGCAGGTATGCTCGTTTCTTCATTTTTGCATTCTTTAAATTTGCAAGAACACTGTGCGAAGGCAATTTAATTGCCTTCGAACAGTGCCACGCACGCGTGCTTTGGCCCAGCCGGGTCACTGGCTTGGGCCAGTGACCGGGCTGGGCTGGGCTGGGTCTAGCCCAGCCCATGTGGGCTGATCGGGCCTAGCATAGAAATAAAAATAAAAAAAATAAAAAAAATGTGTATGGATGAATAAAAATAATGTAAATTTATTGGTTTATTCACTGACGCCAGAGTCAGGAATAAAAATACCGGTTTAAATTTATATTATTTTTATTCGTTGTATTTTATTTTATTTAGCTAGAAAAATAAAAAAAATATGTGCATGCGTAAAAATCAATTTATTTTTATTTATTTATTCACTAGGCGCTAGAGTAAGGAATAAAAAATATTGATCTAATTGTTTTTTTGTAGCTACGAATTTTTACCAACGCCAGAGTTGGAATTATTTGAGCTTGAATATTCACTGGCGCCAGAGTCAGGAATATTATAAACAAATCATCATAGTATAAACTAATAAATATTTAGCAATTTAAGACAAAATTAACAATGCAGTCATAGAATCTCTATTGACCAGTTAGGGTTCCTAGTGACCATAATACTAGGTGGCGACTCCTCAAACAAGACCTTTTCCCCTAAAAGAACAAGATGCCAGATAATCTGTTCTTTTTCCCTAATCAAGAATTTATTTTTTGGGCCGCCGCGATGTCGGGTGCGACAATAATCATGAATGCCTGACAACATTTACAAGTATTAGCATTATTCGAATGAAATAACTAATGTAATCATGTCAATAATTTATAATCTGATTGGAACCTTCTTTGTGTGTGGTTTCCAGTTGAATAATAAGAGTTTATACTATACTTGTTTGAAATACCATTAGTGCATCCTCTAACCTTGACAATTGTTTTTATCATTGTTTAATCCTTATATCAATATCACATCTCAAAACTCTCTTTATTATTATTATTATTATTATTATTATTATTATTATTATTATCATCATCATCGTGTTGTTGTTGTGTTGTTGTTATTTATAATGTATACAATTAACCTTCCTATGGTTCGACCCCGGTCTTGCTGGGTTATTTATTACTTCGACACTCTTGCACTTAGGAGAAGATATCAATCTTTTGATCGTGTCAGGTACATTGAAACCTAGCACCCTACCACTTACCTCAAGTCTTATTGCAACAAGATGGTTGAAGTCATTTATGATGAAAAATTATTGATGCACTTCTTTGAGGACATTTTAAGTGAGACAACATTAAGCTGGTACATGAGGCTAGATAACACAAAGATTCAGAGATGAAAGGACCTTGCGGATGCTTTCATTAAGCAATATAAGTACAATATGAATATTGCTCCTGATAGATTGAGTTTGTCTCTTCTAGAGAAGAGGGATAAAGAAACCATGTAAGAGTACGCCCAACAATGGAGGGATCTAGTTACATAGGTATATCGCCCACTTTAGATAAAAACATGGTTACTTTATTTGTAAATACACTCAATGCGTCATACTACGAGTATGTGATGGGTAGTTCATCATAGTAATTTATTCATGATGTAGCTGTGGCTGAGAGTATAAAGCAAAGGATAAGGAGTGCTATAATCTCCACGCTGATCGAGAAAAAAACCTTTGAAGGAAAGAAAAAAGATGTTGATTATATCAAGGGTTGCTACAAAGACAAGAAAAACCATTTCCAAAACTATAGTCCTCCAAACCCTTTATCTTAAATTGCTAACATTAACTTCAACTCAACTTTTCCTATAAAAAAAACTAAACCCCTAAGTAACCAAGTTAACAACCGAAACAAAAACCAACCCAAAAGAAATTACAAAAGAACTTAAGAACAACTACCTTCGCCATCACTACCTTTGAGAGAGATGTACCAAAAACCATTGAGAATTGGACAAATTGCTCTAGTACAACTTGCGTCATAACAACCACCCTATCTTATCTATAAGTATTACCCTGGCACCACAACACACAACATTAACATCGATAATGCCTTCAAGAGTAAGCTCCCACAATTAATCAAAGTTTGATGGACAATGTTTGAAAAGGATCCAAAAATGAATACAAAACCACTACCTAATTATGCTACGGGTAGCGGATCAATAAACACGTTGGAGTTTGAAGGCTTGAGGAGCTTAAAAGTGCTCTAGATAGAATGTATAAAATGTTGGTACAAGCTGGATACAAAGAGAGTAGTTGTGAAGACGGGTTGACAAGTAGGGATTTCTGTAAGTATCATTAAAAAGAAAGCTATATGATCAACCAATGTAAATATTTTTACAATGAAGTGATACAAATTTAGAATCGAGATTGCAACAGGCAGAGAGGTGTCTATGGTAAATGAACCTAATAAGAACAAGGAAGTCTTCTAAGTACAATTTACTACAAACGAGTTGCCCAAGTTGATTATGTCTAAATGTATAGTGGAAACCAATGGAATAAATCCATGGGGAAAGAGGTAGTTGACCTGTTAGAGGAAGTACATAAGCTCATCACTTAGGAAGAGACAAATGAGTTCCTGATACTAATAAAACACAATGAGTACAGAGTCATTCATTGAGCAACTCAAGAAAGCTCTGCAAAAGGTGCTAAACGAGGTATATGTTCCTCAAGTTATCAACCAAGAAACCATGGAGCACCTGGTGGGCAAAATCTAGACCTCCAATTATTTATACTTCACTGAAGATTAATTGGACCCCAATGGCACTAAGCATAACAAACCATTATACATCACAGTACGATGCAAAGATGTTCTGGTAGGCAAAGTATTGTTTGATAATGGATCGACACTGAATGTGTTGTCATGACACATACTGAGGGGAATGCTTGTTAACGAACCACATATGAGGCCAAATACTATGATGGTGAGGGCTTATATTGGCTTGCCAAGACAAATAATCGGGAACTTGAAAGTGGAGTTATATGTGGGGCTGCATGTATTCTTGGTGCCACTACAAGTGATGGACATTCATCCTTTTTATAGTATGTTATTAATAAGACCTTGGATCCATGTGACTGGAGCGATAAATTCCTTGTTACATTAGTGCTTAAAAGACATCATGAATGAGATGTTGATAACTATCAAGGCTAAAGAAACAATTTCCATGATAAGGAATGTGGGTATTCCATTCATCAAGGTAGAAGATTACAAGGACAAGAATATTGACGCTTTTAAAATCATAAGCGCTGAGTGGATTTCTAAGAACACAGTGCTGAGAAAGCCAAACATTTTGAAAGCAGCAATAATGGCAATTACTTGCTTCATAAAACATGGGATTCCTTCCAATTTGATCCCGACACCAGAATGCCAGAACGAGTTAATTTGATGAAAATAAAATGTGTTGCACATTGGTTCAAGCTTGGATATAAGCCTAAGAAGGAAGATTATAGGTAAGTTGTCAGCATCAAGAAGGAAGCAATGATGGAGAAAATCAAAGAAAAGAAGCCAGAAGAAGAAAAGTTGATAATCCCACCACCACGAACAACCTTCCTAATTCTTGCTCAGGTGATTAGATCTAATGATGAAATGTTGAAGATACCAGACCTCCACATCAGTACTTTAGAATGTGAGAATAAATAATAGATTAAGGAGATAAAGGTCGAAATAAAGGATGAGATGCTGGCACAACTATTTATTCACATCATTGATGAAATTCCTGCAAAAGCCTTGGTGAAGAAACTAGCTAGTGGGGAACTATACTAGAATTAAAAAATAAAGCCTACTCCTATTGTGTTCAAAAAGTAATTGTTCTTATTTGACCATACTTGTTGAGATGTTTTGTCTTGTTGTGTTTGATTGTTTTACCTTTTTCTAGTTGTCTTGTTGTGTTTCATTCTTATTAGTAATCTGGCTCATGATGCCACAAGTCAACAAACTTTTTATTTTAATGAGATCATGCATTTCCTGTGTTGAAAATATATCTTGTTTCCTTTTATCTTTCCATGCAATTACACACTTACATAAGCACACCTTACGCTTTTAGGAATTCTAAAGGTGAATCTTCCACCAATTTATAAACCCACTACATAAAGAATAATTGGCTAAACTTTGATAATATAATTGCAATGGGTGATTAAAAATGGGAAAATAAGGACCTAAAAGAGTTTACCATGTTGGTTGAAAAATCTGAGAAATCTTGGAAACCTGTCAAGGAAGAACTAGAAGTAATAAATTTAGGTAGGTATAGAACAAGATAAGAAAGAATTAAAGATTGATACTCTTATTACAACTGAGGAAATGAATGGTTTGGTCTCCATATTGCAAGATTGTGTAGATCTCTTTGCTTGAACTTATACAGACATACCTGGATTGGATATCGATATTATGGTGAATCAAATTTCCTAGATAGAAGGAAGCAAACCAGTCAAATAGAAGACAAGACGAATGAGCCCAGATATGTTACTTAGGGTGAAGGTTGAAATTTAAAAACATTGGGATACACGATTCTTGGATGTAGTCCATTATCCTTTATTGGTGGCTAATGTAGTTATAGTTCCCAAGAAAGATGGCAAGATTAGGGTATGTATGGATTACAGAGACTTGAATAAGACAAACCTAAAGAATGACGTTCCTTTGCCCTACAAAGATCAAATAGTGAGACAAGAAATAGTTTGTTGATGATTAGCCACCCTAACTTTGATGACACAGATTAATATTGAGGGTAGGATTCAACCAATAAACATCGAAGTTAGAAACTTCCAAGCTTATTACTACTCACTTAAAGAATTACTAGAAAGAAAACTATGGTATAGTGATATCAAGAAATTTATCCAGCACTGGGAATATCCTCTAGGAGCCTATAAGACAGATGAAAAAACTTGGAGAATGATGGCCTTAGATTATTACTTGGGTGGAAAAATCATGTATAAGAGGTCATTGGATGTGACTTTGCTTATGTATTTGAATGAGAAGAAGGTTGGGTAAGCTTTACAAGAAGTCTATGAGGGAATCTGTGCCATTCATGTTAATAGGCATAAAATGGCAAGACAGATACAGTGATCTGGATACTTTTAGTTGATTATAGAAAAAGACTGTTGATTTTATCAGGAAATGCCACAAGTTTCAAATATATGTTAGCAAGATAAATGCACCTTCAACAACTTTGTTCAATATAACATCATCGCCTTAGCCTTTCGATATATGGGGATTGCATGTCATAAGACCAATCAATTTAAGGGTTAGCAATGAGCATAAATTTATCTTTGTGGCCATTGATTACTGGTCGAAGCCAACTCTTATGCATATATGACACAAAAGGTGGTCAAGAGATTCATTAAGAAGGATCTGATTTATCGCTATGCCTTGCCAGTAAAATTAATAACTGACAATGCAAATAATTTAAATAGGAAGTTGATTGTTGAACTCTACACCAAGTGGAGGATTATGCATTTTAATTATTCTCTTTACAGACCTAAGATGAATGGTACTGTTGAAACAACCAAAAAAATCTCAAGAAGATCATCCAGAAAATGGTAGTCACTTACAAAGATAGGTACAAGATGCTTTTGTATGCACTTCATACATACCACACCACAGTAAAAACTTTCATAGGTGCAACCCCTTACTCTTTGGTATACAAGATGAAAGCGATGATACTTTTAAAAATGAAAATTACATCATTAAAGGTTTTGAAGAATACAGAACTAGAAGAATCAGAATTGAAAACACTAAAATTTAAGCAATTAAAACTAATAAGTGAAAAGACATTGACAACAATTAGTCATCATCAGTTATACTAAAATAGAATGGCTAAGGTATACAACAAAAAGGTCAAACCAAAGGCATTCAAAGAAATTTAATTATGACCAAGATAGATGAAGATGATTTGCCTAAACCTGTAAAGAAATACTATGTCTAATGTACTTAATCAATAAATCAATAAATATCAAAGTTTAGCCAAGAATTCTTTAGTGTACTTTTCCTTTTAAAACTTTGAAAAACTCTATATGATCTCATAGCTCTAAAAAACATCTTTTTTGTGTCCTCAAAAAAGATCAAAAAGTTTTTGGGAAATCAAAGTTATTAGTATAAATGCAAAGGTCAAATCGGTGTTTGTTTTTAACAAGTAAGTTTTGGGAATTCAAATGATCTTCTAGTGAGGTGACCAAACACTTAAAATTAAAAAATGAACCAAAAACCACTCAAACTAACTTTGAAGATGAGTTTTAGTTGATTGAATAATTATTCATAATTAATTATAATGAAAAACAATTTTCATATCCAACTAATCACAATATAGAAGAGAATAGTTTACTAATCATAACCATTTGTACTTGAAATGATAAAAGGTCTTATTTTCTATTCCTTCACATTCTAAAAATATATTCCTTGTGGTTTCCATTTGAGCTTGAATAAGTTTTTCTTCGTAAAACTTCGACTAGGATCACACCCCACACTAGGGGGCAAATGAAAATTCCTAAAGCTAAAGGTCAATTCTAATTGGGATCACACCTCGTACTGGAGGGCTAACAAAATTTTTAAGGTCAATACCAAAGAGAGATCATATAAAAGTTGAGCCTAGAAGTCCAAATGCTGGGGGGGTATGCTTAAGTGAAAGGAAAAAAATGACCAAGTTGAGGTCAAAACAAATTGAGGTTGCCTCGTTGAAGTAATAAAAAAAGGAGAATCATAGAAACACAATGAAAGAAAAGAAAGACACAATGTTAGTGATCCTAAGTAATTAGAAACTTAAAACACTTTTTGAGCCTACAAATCTCTTTCTTTCTTAGCTAAAAGTCGCACTTACATTACATGCCTAATAAAGTCCTTTCTAATAAAAAGCTAGCAATCTAGGTTGATATGTAATGCTTTCCCATGCAAGATGAGACTTTCAAAAGACTATGGTTATGATTTATTATTTATATAAGTAAATGAATGATTCAAAAAATTTTCTTCCTTAAAACTCGATCCCTTTTGACCAACAAATCATGAAAATAGAAGGTCATCTCATATTTTTACTAAAAGAAAAATATGCACCAAAATCTAAAATTCAACCTTGAAGAAACCCTGTTCATAAAGGTTGCTTGAATTTTTTAAAACAAATTTGCTTTAAACTTGCATCGAAATGGTTTCTGCATTTGAAAATAGTTTTGAAATTCCCAAGATTGTTCTTTGACATCAATCTTTTGTAAAAAAACACTCTTTCGCATGATATCAACCTTGAGATAACCCAGGCAAACAAAATAAGATAAAATATTTGGAGGCATGATCAAACCGGGGGCAATTCAAGAAACACAATAGAGTTGGCTTCATAATTCCTCTTCTAGGGAAGCAAGAATGAGAAGCAGGATGTTTCAATCCTCCAACAAAAGAAAGCCATCATGAAACAAGTCATAACTGCTAAAGTAAGGGTCCTCAGATAATAGGGTATCATGAGATCATTAGAGGTAATCAAATGAGCATATATTTCTCAAAGGATAAGTTTATGAGTTGTGGCTTGAGTAAGCAAAAGTGTAGGAGCCATGAAAACTTGCTATGAGGATTGAAGTTTTGGGAGACATAGTCCATGAAGAAAGGGGAACCTATATTTATCAAGTAAAAATACATGCATATTAACCTTAAAGCATTGCATCTTAATCCATGTAAGGAGTCCAAGGAAAGAATCATTAATGGGTCCAAATTCTTTTAGCAAAGAAAAGCTATGAGAGGCTTAATTCATATCAGTATAAGGGGTGAAGAATGCCTAATTCTTAAGAAATGAGATCATGGGAAACCAATAAGGTTTTGTGTATATAACTCTAAAGCATATCATTTTAAGCTGCTCACTTTCTTACAATATCTTTGAAATTATTTCCTATTGAAAGCGCCTTTAAGCCTTGTCTATTTTATATAGTGTTTTTAACACTATTTTTTTCTGAATGTGTCTTTGAGCCCTCACCATTTAGATATGGCACCTTTGAGCCCTATCTCTTTTACATAGTGCTTTTGGCACCATTTCCTTTTGAGTACACCATCATGCCCTCACCTTCCAGATAACACGTCATTGAATCATATCTCATTTACACAATGCTTGTGGCACAATTTCCTTCTAAGTACGTCGATGTTCCCTCACCTTCCAGATAACGCATCATTGAGCCCTATCTTTTTTACACATTACTTTTGGTATTATTCCCTTCTAAGTGCATTTTTAAGCCCTCGTCTTCCAAATAGTGTGTCGTCGAGGCCTATCTCTTTTACACAATGCTTTTGGCACTATTATTTTATGAGTGCGCTTTTAAGCCATTGCTTTTGACATATTTGAATATCCCGTCTTTTTAAAAAGGATTAACCACTTTATGATCTGGTAAATCCACATCCTTTTATCTCTTTTGCTTTACAAACTTATAATCCAAAGTCTCTTACGAGATTATCTATTGTAAGCATTGTAAAGAGGAGGCAACTGTCATAACCTAATTTTGGACTTCCCCCAAAATCATCATTTTCCTTTTAAATAAATAAATAAGAAATAAAAATAAAAAAATTGAAAAATAAAAGAGGATTAGAAACTTGATTTGCAAAGATAAGCTTAAGAGGGATTTGAGTGCAAAATTGGAAGCTCAATTGCATCTTTGAAGGACTTGAATGTAAGGAAAAATACAGATTCAAGGTTAACTTAAGTGAATATCAGATGAATTTACATAAAAATTAAGTTTGAAGACGTAATTAGACTTCTAATAGACCAATTTAATTTAATCATGTGCTTAATTAAAGATCTAATTGAGTTTAAGAACTGATTTAGACCAAAATTAAAAGAATTAATTATGTGTAATGACTTGATTAGACTTTAGTACGTCAAATTAATTTTATTAAGAATTTAATTGGTAAGAAATTAAATTTGAAAGCCAAATTTAGGCTCAATTGAGATGATATGAATTTTAGATGATCAAATTTAATTTTTACAATCTTAATATGATGAAATCAGGGGTAAAATTGCAAGAAAAACAAAGTTTGGGGGGTCAATTAAAGGTTAAATTGAAGAAATTTAAGACCAAGAATCTTTTTACAAAAGGCGCATCAAGAACCAAATTCGGTTGATAATAGGGGTGAAATTGAAGAAATTACAAGTTTGAAAATCAAATGAGGATAAAATTGAAAATATATGAGACCAAAGACCAAGTTTGAATGTCAAATGCGCTAAATTAGAGGGTTTTTCTAAAATTTGAAAGGGTAGAATTGATTTAATTCTTAAAATCAAAATTCAATTAAGGACTTGAACAAATTCAATAATTGAGGGCTGGAAAAAAAAAGGGGGGGCTTAATGACCTAATTGAATCTAAAGTTGCCAAAACTTATTTAAATAAAATGGTGTATTTTTACCAAAACAACGTGTTTTGTTTCAAAACGACGTCTTTTTGGTTAATATACAGTAAAAAAAAGGTCATACAACACGTCGTCTGACACTATTCATCTTTTTTAGAAGAAAAAAAACCCATTAAAGCTGCCTCTGATGCCTCTTTTTAGGCCTTTGTCTTCTCTCATCCCCTTACCAAACAAGAGAAAAAAGCACACCATCCTCACGCCCTGACATTGTACTACCTATCCAATCTTGTCCCTACCGGTTTGTAATTTAATTGCTACTGTAATAAGTAACCAAAACCCTTGATCCTGCCAGCCTTGACAACCTAATTTTGATAGTACTAGGATGTTGGCTTATGGATAATAGTTAGGATCCTTTTCAAATGAATCAAGGGCTAGTATTCAAGTCTAGAAAAGACCTTAAACACGTCTTTTACCCTATATAAATAGGGGTGAAGTTCAGGTGAAGAAGAGGAAGAGTAAATAGATGAGGAAATAGAGAGTATAAAAAAAACATGCATTCCCACCCCTACATAACAACATATACTGATTCAACCAGAAATCTAAACTCATTACATAACCGTGAGCCACCCCTTACAACTAAAAACCAAAACCATTCTTCCCTGCTATACACCAGAAAAAAGTTGTACAAACAATTAACATCCACCACCATTGCTTACCCCCCTTACCAACAACTTCACCATGAACCACCAACGACCCCAGCAAAACCACCAACCACCAACCAACACTCCCCAGGCCAAATAAGCTTCTTCTCTTCTTGCTTGCTCATGTAAATCACTGCATGATAATGTACAAATGCATAGCATAATGGATGAAAAATTGTAATGCTAGAATTCATTCTTTTTTGCCAAAGAATGATTATTGGGACGGGATAGCTAGGAAATAATAAGGTCAAGCCTCCCATTTTAGCCTTGCCCTGCATGTTTGAGCTAGGTATTTTATATAAAAAAAGCTCTTTAGTTGTCTGCTGGCCTAACAAAATCAGGTTACGCTAGGCCTGAGCCTAATCAGTGCTCGTGGGCTTGTGCCTTAGGCCTAGTAAGCCCAGACCATAATGTTGGGCTAAGCTCAACTCAAGTTTAAGGGTGTGTTTGACATGCCTTATTTATGCCAAAGGAAAATTCCTCTGTTTTTTTTTTCATAAAGCGTGTTTGCTAAAAATAGTTTATGATTATCCATTAGGATATAACCAAAATCTAAAAAATATCACAAAAATTAATTTTTTTAATTAATATTTGAGGTATGATATTAGATTAAATGAAATAATAACAATAAATATTAGGAATTAGCTATTAACTTTATTATTTTAAGGGTATAAAATTACATTGTAAGCTATATCCTCAGATATTAAAGATGCAAAGTAGGAAATGAATGCGATGCTAAAATTTAGAACCTACCCTAGAACGGTAAAGATTTAGCCCGATAAGACAGAGACTTCCTTACAAAGAAAGATTTGCCTTGAACCTTAGATAGACCTACGAATAGAAACATGACCTAGAAAAAAAACAATCAATCAACAATGCAGTATACCATAGATAGGGTGCATTAGGATTATACGTCTTTCTCTTGCACAACTAGTACTATTATCTAGACTCTCGCGAACTATTTCTTGTGATTATGATATTAAGTGGCGACTCCTTTAAAATTATAATTTTATGATTAACCCCAAAGCCCTTCAATCCAAGAGGAAAACCCATCATTCGATGTCGTGTACGCCACAACAACAATGATGATGATGATAAGAAAATAAAAAAATGAAGAAAAAGTCTTATACTTAATTTTTGGGATCAAAATGATTTTTATAAAAGGCTTCCAATTAATTAGTGGGATCAAAAGGATTCTTAAAAAAATCTTCTAATTAATTATTAGGATAAAAAATATTTTTATAAAATCTTCTAGTTAATTGCTAGGATTGAAAATATTTTCATAAAAGCTTCTAGTTAGTTGCTAGGATTAAAATGATTTTCTTAAAAATCATTCAGTTAATTGTTGGAATAAAAAAATCTTCCTATAAAAATACTTTAATGTATCTCATAGAAATCTTTTGATTATTTGCAGGGTAAAAAAGACTCTCATCAAAATCTTGTAATGAACTATGGGTTTTTATTTTCTAATAAGATGTAACACTATAAATAGAGATTTAGTTTAAAGGAAAGGGGGGGATGTAGTAAAAAAAAAGGATAAAAAAAGAGGATAAAAAGCTGAAATAGAGTTAACAATTTTAATATTATACGGTCTTCTAGTTCTTTTAAATTCCTATTGTCTAATAAGGAGAATCGTTTTTGTGGGAGTTGAGAAACGGACAACATTCAACCTATAAACTTTTTTTATATATAAATATAAAACCAAGTATGATGCACTATCTTTTGTTATTTCATGTTATTGAATTTTGAGTATTAATCCTCCTACTTCTGTTTTTGGCATTGTGATATAACATTGTTCATTGCATTCATATGTGTCAAAAGCTTTGAATTATAAAATCTAATAGATATTAAGTACAGTCGCTCATATGGTTAGATAGTTTTTCAATTTCTTTCCATGTAAAAACCTTAAATTACACATTTGTGAAGTCTCTTGCTATCCACAAGGGATAATAAGAAATTGGTGATTTTTCATTTAAAAATTATAAATTGATGAAACGTTCTGTTTTAGGGATTAGTATAATTGTTTTTTTCATAGAAGATCCAAAATTGATGAAATATTTTATTTTTAGGAATTGACATCGAAAGTTTCATTAAAGGGTCAAAATCGATGTAATCTCTAATTTTTATGAATTAACATCAAGATTTTCTTATTAAAAAGGTAAAAATCAATGAAGTCTCCTACTGTTAGGGATAAAAGTCAAATTCTTCGATGAGTCTCATATTCTTATTGACCAATGTCATTTTTTATAATGCATTAAAATAAATCATGAATAATCATAGAAGTAAAGTTTGGAAATTAATAGCATGTATAAAATAAATTTAGGAGAAAACACATAATAAAGATAACCTTTCATTTGAAGGGATATGATAAGAGTGATGTTTATCTTTCCTTGAGCATAACTAACCTCTTACTTGAGTTTTTCTATGTTAATTTCCATAAAAAACTAATGTTTTTTTTATTGCCATGTACTTTTTTTAACATTAATCTTATTTGTACTGTTTAATTTTATCTATTTTTTTTTATATGTCGGATTATATATGCATGTATGTTATTTTTCAAAGTTTTCACACATTTCACTGAAAACCAAGAAAGAGTTCTAGACCTGAGCTTGTCCATTTTAGGATTAGACAGGGAGATTCATGTGGTGTGACTTATATCCAGTGAGCACATGCTCAAGTTACATAAGGTTAAAAGGATGAGTTAGCCCATAAATAATTCAAACAATCTAGGAACCTAAAAAATCTTTAGGAAAACATAAGCTGAGCCCAAACCTTTATGAGTTAGATCTATTTGTTAGGGTTCTTTGATATGACATGAACAAATAATATGCCATATTATTATGATAAGGCACATTACTATCAAAGGTACGAGGACTAGGTCAGAGAAAGGCCAATATCATGAGATGAAAATCATTTTCTCTAAATTGGCCAAAATTCTTGTGGGTTTAGTGTCCTCAATGAGAACTTTCCAAGAAAATTCAATCTAGTTCATCCTCGTAGTCCTAAGTAATAAACATTTATAATAAATCTATTTATTTGAACAATCTATTTATTTCTTTTCATGCTACTTAGAGTTTTAGTACATGAAGAAATATAGGTCACCTTTCTAAGATCTAATTTCCCCTAAGTGTGCACCATATAAGTTACAGAAAAAGAGAGATGGAACACGAAGAAAGAGTTTCGCTTGAGATGAGCCACTTGAAAGAAATTGACAACCTAAAAGGGAAAGTCGTAAAAATTACAAGCCTACTTGAATGAGCGTTGGAGATAATCCTGATAAGGGAAAGAATATCTAAAAGAAATCAAATACATATATAGGCACAACCTTTTTCGAGCATGCAGCCTACACAAGTAGGACCCTTTAGTTTTGTTTAATAAAATGATGTCTCTCTAGAGTATAATATGTTGCGCATTTTTCATATATACAGCAAACGACATTAGCTCAAGTACCTCAAACAATTGACTTCACGACTGAAAAACCGCAAAAGTCAATAATTCATACCAAGAGAGATGTGCGAGAAGATATTGGAGCCCAATAAGAGTCCAATAATAAGAACTTGAATTCAGAGTTAAAGTTGATTGGGGGTAAAAAAAGGAAGTCAGAGTCTAACTTAGCTACTTGAGAGCAAGACCTAGCCACAATAGAAAAAGAAATAGACGACTTGTTACCCAACTATAACAACAACAACAACAACAACAACAACAACAACAACAACGTGTTTTCTAAGAATTATAGGAAAGGTTTAATGTATTTTCAGATACCAAAAACGAGCACGATTGGAAAATGACAAAAATAACTTGAAACACGTTAGAAGCTTAGAAAAAGATTGTAAAGAGCAAGTAGTCTGATGTTGCTTATAAGTTTTAGTGGTAAGAGATTAACTTGCTCGCTGGAGACACCGATTAGATTCCAACAATTAATCTAGCCTTGTGTGTGCAGATTTAGTAAGGTGACGTAAAAGATTTAAAGCTCATCATTTTAAGAAAGCCTTGTCACATACCAATAACAAATTATATATATTTTTAGTATATATGCATTGTAGCCAATCAGTTGGTTGTATGTGGCATTGATTTTATCCATGTAAATATATTTAATCTATTAATAAGAGCTTATTTATTTAATATTCATCAAATATTTTATTAATGAATATAATATTTGATTAATGAATCAAGAGTGAATATAAAATTCTTTGGACAAAAATATTTTACAAAGAAAATTATAAAGTTGTTATGATTATGAGATTCTTATTGCATCAAAACATTGTTCCTAAATGTTCCAGATCAATGCTCTATTAAGACTGAAAATTAATTAGAGTTGTTGAGACTGATACATATTTTGTTCTTTCCTTTATGAAATGAAATAGTTATTCTCATAAATTGATGTAAGATAGATATCTAGAACTAATACGTAGATGCTTATTGGTTGACATGCATACTAAATTGACTCGCATGAGAATTTCATATAGAAATATCACTTGTGTCTATAGAAAGGCTCATGTAACGGTTTTGTAAGTGATTATTAGACTTAAGATCACTAAGTTATCATATATATATATATAAAGTGTTATGTTTTGATTCTACTACATGTTATCCTAATCAAAGGTAACAAATGAAAAAATATTGGGTATAACATGAACTATATAAAGGTTCAAGTAATCAAGAAAGAAGAGATGATTCATCACTCTAGGTGAATTCAGGAAAATATTCTATCTATTCTCAAATCCTTGCGCAAAGTGAAACGAGATTTGAAGAGAGTTTCAAATCTTTATCAAATAATGTGTTGTGAACAAACATAATTTGATAGAGTAGATACATTTTATGCTATAATGTTTAAATCAAAACATTATTGATGAAAGGATAATAATTATACTAAAAAATTGATCACTTAAAGGTTAAGTCAAATCATTTATAACTTTTCTAATATTTGAAAAATCATTGCAGGTTACTAGATATTATATTTGATCTTCAAATATAAATAAATCAATTGTTGAATTGATAATAAATTAATTTTTTTAATTTTTTTAATCATATTTTATGTAGAATTTTAATTTATATTTCAGTCAATTTATTAAAGAACCTAATAGGTCGCATACATAAGAATCCTTAGTCAAAACTTAAAATGAGATGATTAATCAAGTGTAACTTGATTATAAATAAATTTTAAAAAATTAAAGACTAGATTGTAATTAAAACAAGGGATTACAGATCTAGACCTATAAATAATCAAGTAAGCACTTTAGTGAATAAATATCTAAAATTAGCCTAAAATAATATATATGATATTATTTAAGGGGCAAATTGATATCTTATCATTTATAGAGTTTTTATGTTTCTCTATAAATAGAAAATAGTGTAATTTATTTTCTAAGGTGAGTAGAGTACAATACATAAATACCTAAAACTTAAAATAAATTAAAAGAGTTAGCACTTAAAGGTATAGTAATCTCTCTCCTAAAATGGTTAATTATGAGATTTTTCACTGGTGGTTCGTGTAAATTACTATTAGAAGCTGGACACTTGGACGACTTGTGGTTTGCGACAACCCAGCCTTGAAACAATTATTCAAAGCCCAAAAAAACTTCTGATTTTAGGTAATCTTCACATAAACTCTAAACAACCTTAAATTTGTCTACGGAATCCTTGAAATTCCTAAAAAAAATCTTAAATTTATAGTTTTCACTGCATATATGTGTGATGAAAAACTCAATAATTATAATTAGGGATGCTTTAAAATTAGTTTGCATATATATATTACTCAAATGTATTAATATTATTCAGTTTAAAATTTAAATTCGCTGATTGGAGATGCTGAAAGTAAAAGATATGTCAATGCATGCTCTGAAAGTTTGATAATCTTATAAGATCGGCTTAATGAGATCTGCTGTGGGAGTGGAGTGGGTGGATTAATTGGGAGACGTTGATCTTGAAATGCCTTATTGAAGTCAAATACCAAGTTACAATCAATAATTATTGACCACAAATTAAAATTTTTTAAAAAAAAGAGCAAAGAACTTTAGTACATTATCCCTCTTTCTCATTGTTGCGTAGCATATCTTGTCTCTCATTGTTCAGAAATTAATCAAGGAACGTTGGAAAGCATGCAGAGGATGAACATGAACTATTCTGAATACATGATTTGTTTTCAATTTCCAGCAATTTGCGTCGCACACATCTATTCTGGATATGTTCTTCATTCTCCGTTTAGTTGATCGAGCTAGCTAGCTTCTCTTGTTGGTTTTCAAAGCTGAAGAAACTGAGTGCAAAAAAAATCCTGAATCGTCTACTAGTTAAACAACAAATCTTGGGAGATGAAAGAAGCCCATGCATCCTGTAACCAACGTAAAAAAAATTAGAATTATATATATTGAAACTAGTTCTCATGATTTAACAGCATAAACCAGCCTAACATCTTAAGCAATTCCCGTTGTCAGGTTCCAGCCAGGGCAAAAGGCAAAAATTTACCTGCAGGATGGAAAAGGCCTTCTCTGCGACATATTTCTGTGAGAGTGTACCTCCTCTTTGTTGCAACTTGTCAGGATGGAGACACAGCCTTGCTTTCTGGTAAGCTTTCTTTACTTGTGAGCTCTCAATGAGGCTTGTTAGGGCGATTGCATACCAACCGCTATTTGGCCATAGAATCTGCGTTCATTCAAATATTTATAAAAAGATCATTGCACTATATATTACTTTGGAGAAGCCCTAGAAAACAAGCAAAGGAAAACGCTGAAGTACGTAATATATAGCTAAATTATAGAATATACGTGGTGAAGTGTGGATAGCAGCAGACGGATATTAGTTTCCTTGCCAGCTGACCACAACCTAATGTCTTCATCCAATAACTCCATCTCCATCTGTAGGTTTTTTTTTTTTTTTAATAATAGAAAAGGAAACAAAAGCATCAATAAAAATATTTATTACTAATTTAATCATGAATAGTTAAATTTGCAGTGAAACGATGCTTACATCTTTTTCTGATTTTTCTACTTCTTCTCTTCTGGATTTCTTCAGCTCCTCTTCCTGCAGAAGTAGAAGGGGAAATATATCTCAGACTTAAACTTGTTCCCACTTTTAATCTCTTTAATTTTCAAAACAATATTCATATTCAAAAAACGTAGTTATGTCTCTTGATTCTTTGTTAAAAAATGGTATTTGAAATCCTCTCTTGATCCTTAATTTGAATGTGAAATCTGTGAGTTTAAAAATCAAAGATGAACTAGAACATTGGGGAACTTGGGTCTACAATACTTTCGAAGGCTTCACGATGATCTAGCTAGCTACAATGTCATCGATGCTGAATGCCTATAATCTTAACATTATTATAGCAAATGATCCAGCATAAACGGTAGCTAACTAGCTTGTAGCAAGATAACAGTGGTATTTATTTCGTCTTGTTGATGCACTGCTATACAAAATACTATATATTTGAGTGTTCATTTCTTTGTAGTTAATTGGTAATTCTATGTAGCAACGATTTTGTTCATATAAATATAATTAATTTATTAATAAAAAATTATTTA
>Ga0325404_1001403_pt1 | contig 25540 bp, 11 predicted proteins | sample PopdelMetagenome_18_FD_205664 | JGI IMG/M metagenome (GOLD analysis project Ga0325404, IMG submission 205664) | Populus deltoides microbial communities from Bellville, Georgia, United States - Xylem-Control-R1 | ecosystem: Host-associated > Plants > Phyllosphere > Stem > Wood/Secondary xylem...
CTTTGAAAAATGAACATAATTGTACCAAAACAATTAAAAAATGTCGTAAAAGGTGACGCCAAATAAATAGACCTCCACAAGTTCAAAGTAGAATGATGCACACAAAATAATTGTACCAAAACAATTTTAAAAAATGTCGTAAAAGGTGACGCCAAATAAATAGTTTCCGAAGTTTCTTTTTTCTGATTTAAGAAAATAAAAAAAAATATTTTTTTTAATTATTAAAAGGAAAAAAAACCAACTATCACTATTTTTTAAATTTATAACAGTGGGTGTGTATTCTATCCTTAATGAAACTCATTCTCCAGAAAATTACAATAGCAAGTGACGCAATTTATATATTTCTTTTAAAACTCAAATGCAATAATTATATTCCTTAAAGTTTTTTGTTACTTTTTTTCCAGTTTAGGATATGAATTTCAATTAAATTCCAACCTATAATTTGTTTTTTCAAAATAATTAATCTAGTTAAATACGATTTAATGTATAGGTGTAAAAAATTTCATGCGACATCAGTATTTTAAAACAAGCAAAAAAGATTTAAAAGATTTCATATTTAGTGACTCAGAAAACGAACAAAACGTTATAAAGTAAACATTTAATACTTATACTTAGTCAATTAATTTAATTTAATTTAAAAATAAAAATCCTTTTAAAAAACTAAATTCAACAGAGGCCTAAAAAAGAAACCCGAGGTACCCATTTTATTTTCAAAACAACTAAAAAATCTCATAAAAATATTAGAGGATGAAATCGAAAAAAAAATAGCTTAAAAAAACCCAAATAAACCTCTTAAACCTGAACTAATCTTTGATACCTACAATCTCTTAAATTCTAGATCAAAGCTCAACTAAGAAGATCAACACTTAACCAATTTAGTGTTGAATGATGAAATCAATTAATTTAATTTAATTTAATTATATAAAAAAATCCTTTTAAAAAAGCTAAAAATATCAATGACTAAACAAAATAAAGGCAACCCATGTTATTTTCAAAACAACTCCCATAGAAAGCGGAAAAAAATGTTGGACTATGAAACAAAAAAAAATAAGTTGAAAGAAAAAAGGAAAAAACCAAGCAAATTCGAGTGAACCTCGTAAACCCAACATGTTAAATTATAAACTCGGGCCCAACCAAGAAACTAAATACCCAAGCAAATAAATGTTGAAGAATGAAATCATAAAAATATCATTTTTTAATGTAAAAAAAAATAGCAATAAAAAAGATCAAATTTGATAGGCAAAAGAACTCAAGAATAATGAAATTGTAAAAAAAAAATTAAAATCATCATAAATAAAACAATCGCAATTAAAATAATAAGGACTAAATCTGACAGATGAAAAAAGTCCATTAGGGATACAATAGAAAAAAAATTCTAATTTCATAAATCATCTCAAGTAAAACAAATAGTAATAAAAAAATAATGATATAAAAGAAAATAAAATTGAAAGGTTGTTTTGAAAATTTGGAAGGCCAACATGAAAATCAATGAGGAGAAAGGAAAAAAAAGCCATACACACCAAACCAAATACAATTAGACCACACAAGTCACCTAGGCATGGAGAGGTCACTAAGATGCTTCGATCGCTTTCCTAGTCGCAGGCTTTTGGCCATCGAATGGCGCCACATACGCGGTTCGAAACCTGTGGCTGCTGTTTACGACTCTAATGAAACTTGAGAATGAAAAAATAACCAAATTTAAAAGACTAAAGTACCCCTATACCGAAGGACAAATTTTTAAAATTTGAAGGGCAATAAAGTAATTTAAATGTTTTTAAATTAAGTAAAAAACCAAAAAGCCCTTAATGTTATTTTCTTTTTCTTGTAACCAAGGTTAGATTAGTAATTTTACAATTTAAAAAGAATAAAAAGACTTTAAAGCCCCTATAGCCATTCTAAACAAATGTGTAAAGACCTTCTTGCCCCCATCTAATTTGTCAATGATTTTTTTAACATTTGAAAAAAATTATTCTACCCCTTATGCAAGGCTTAATGATTTTGAAGTGAAGGCCAAAATCATCACTTTACTATTATCATTCATAATGAACTTGCTCACATGCTACAATAAAAAAAAAAACCAAGACTAAATAATTTGTGAGTTGAGATATTTTTTAAAAAAAATTTAGGTTTCTTTAATATAAGTCATTCTTAGTTTCCATTCAACAACTTGAATTTTTAAATTAAAATAGTTTTTTTGATATGATATTAATTTTTTTATTAAATGGTCATGAATTTAAATTTCATCATGTTCATCCTCTCAAATTAAAATTAAAAAAAAACCTTTAGTATAAGTTTATAATTGGTTTGTCAAAATTTTAATTTTAAAGAATTTTCACTTAAAAATATATTAAAAAGTGTTATAAAACCATTAATTTGAACTTATCAATAAATAAGACTAAATGATTGTTGTACATATCTTTTTATGTAACAAAAATGGAGGACAAGAATAACATGTTGGTTCATTTGAGCTCCATGTAAGATTTATATTGAGAGACATTTGTTTATGGTAATTAAAAATGTGATTAATATATTATTTGTATATGAAAGCAACTTATTAAAGAATTGAACATAAACTTTAAAATTAATAGATATATGAAAAGAATCTCAATTCTAGAAAATAATTAAACCTAAACCTTAACATTAATAAATTTGTTGAATGTTAAAGATTCTTGATTTGAGAACCAAAAGACCTATTATACAAAGATATAACAGAATTGAATATGAACTTCAAAATTAATAAATTTTTTACTTCTTTTTGTGGCCATTTTTTACTTCTTTTTGTGTTTTTTAGTCCCTAATCCTTATCTCTTTCTATAATTCAGTCCCTACATTTTTTATTTTTGATAATTAAACCCCTAATCTCTTTGTTTAAATTCTTCACTTATATTTTCGTGAATTGCATTGATCAATCTTGTGATTTGTTTTCTTATTATGTTTATGTGATGAGCATGGGATTTATGTGATTTATCAAATCAAATCAATTAAAATACTCTTAATTGACAAGATTTAGTTGAAGATACTTAATCTTGCTTGACGTGTCAAAAAGGCTTTATGATCTTCATATGCATTGTTTATAATACGTGGGATATGTGATTTTGGGGTTTATAAGAGTTTTTATTTATTTTCTTTTTTCTTAATAATAAGGCCCCAAGAGCGATATAAAATATATTAATTTATTTTCAAATAAAAAGCTTTCCAAGGAATTGCTTGGTTAATGATGAAGCTAGTAATATGCTAGCCTTTTTGTATTTGCTAAAATTAAAATAACTAGCAAAATTGATATGTTAAGGACTATATGGAGGTTTTTTTTGGTTAATTTTAGTTTTTGTGTGATCGTGTCTGTATGATTTGTCATCGTTGTATACTTGATTTGCTTAAAACTTGCAGCTCTGTGTGATTACTTGCTATAATGTAAGTGTTGGTCGATCTATATCTAAGATTTGAGACCACTTTTGACAAAGCTTTTTTTCTATTTACAATTTTATTTTATTATTTTTATTGAGACCACTTTTGACAAAGCTCTGTGTGATTACTTGCTCATTTATCTTTTTTATTTGTGCAACTAAGCTCTTAATTAGTTAGAATCTCTTAGGTCCAAGGTTATTTTTTATAGTTTTCATTCTGCTTTCAATGAATTATAACTTTATGATCGCTTAAATGTTGTGTATGGTAAATATTTTGAAGCATATCTCTACAATCCAATTTTCTCTATATTTTTGGTGTTATCCTAATTGTTTTAGGAAAAAAAAAAAAGAGATAATGCTATAAAATAAAGCCCATGGGAAGATGATAATTGAAAGAAGAAATGATTAAGTCATGCTCAGATATAAGATTAGATAAACTATCTTTTGTAGAAAATTCGGTTGGTCTCACTCGTGTCGAATTAGATATTGATGTGAAGATAGTGTAAGATTCAATTTAATTTCCATTAAAAGAAATATAATAAATAAAAACAAAAAAAAGTTAATTATCCTATCATTTTCTTTTCAAAACATATATATTCATGGGATAAAATTAAATATTTTTTAAAATTCAAAGTCATTATAAAAATCTCAATAAATGATATAATAAATATCCTTCTATAATTTTCTAGAAATCAATCTAGGAAAAAACAAAAATCAAAATAAATAAATATATACATACATACATAAACACACACACACACACACACACACACACATATAGAGATAAAAGACACATAACTTTCTTCTAGTATAACCTTAATATTGAACCATATGTGTGTTAAGTTTCCTAAAATGTATACACCTAGTGAAAACGGTGAATTAAAAAAAAAAATGGGTGTCCCAATATCCTATTAGATAATCTAGGATTTTTTAGTATTTATACAAAGATAACCTAAAGATCATATGTTTTAATTATTATTTTTACTTTGAATAATTACTTCAATGTTGGGTAGTTGCAAACCACAAGTCATCCAAGTGTTTGACCCCTAACGGTAATCCATTCAAATTACCAGTTAGAAATCTCTTAAACCCTTTTAGGAGAAAAGGACTACTATGCCTTTTAGTGCTAGCTCTTTTCTTTTCTATTTTTCACTTGTTTTGCACTATTTATTGTTGTACTATTCATAAAATAAAAGATATAATTTTCCATTTATAGGGAAATATAGAAACCTTATAAATAGAAAAATGTCAATTTGCTCATTGAATAATATCACATATATTATTTCAGGATAATTTTATAAATTTATTCAATCAGTCCCTCCTTAATTTTTCTAGGTCTATAATTGTAATTCCCAATATAAATGATATTTTAGTCCTTAATTTTTAAAACTTATTTACAATCAAGTCCCACTTAATTAATCATCTCATTTTAATTTCTGATCAATGATTCTTCTATGTGGACTCATTAGGTTCCTTAATACATTGACCCTAATATAAATCACAATCCTAAATAAAATAAGATTAAAGAAATTAAACAAGTTAATTTATTATCAATTCAATAATTGATTGATTTATATTTGAAGATCAAGTACAATATCTTTCAACTTTCCATGATCCCCTTAAATATTAGGAAAGTCATTAGTGGTTTAACTTAATATTTCAATGACTAGTTTTTTAGTGTAATTATTATCTCTTCATCAATAATGTTCCAATTTAAACATTATAGCATAGAGTGTGTCTATCTTGTCAAATCATGTTTGATCTTAACACCATAGTAATTGATTATTTAAATAAAATTTGAAACTCTTTTCAAATTTCATTTCATTTTGCGCAGGGATTTACAATCAATTACTATTTGAGAACAAATATAATATTTTCTCTAATTCACCTAGTGTGAAAAATTCTTTTTTGATTTCTCAAATACCTTCATATAGTTTATGTTATACCGAATATATGTTTATTTGTTACTCTTGATCAAGACAACATGTAACTCGATCAAAGTATAGCATTCCTTAAATAAGATAACTTAGTGATCTTAAGTATAAGGATCACTCACGTAATCATCATGTGAGCCTTTTCATAGACACATGTAATCTTTTCATATGAGATTCTCATGCGTTTTAGTTTAGTGTACATGTCATCTATCAAGCACCTATATATTAGTTATAAGTCTCTATAATACCTCACCTTATGAGAATAGTTCCTTGCTTTTATAAAAGAAAAAACATAAGATGTATATGTCTTAATGACTCTAATTAACGTCCACTTTTAATAGAGCATTGACCAAGAATGTTTATGAATAATGCTTTAATGCAATAACAATCCTATAATTATAACAGCTTTATAATTTTCTTTGCAAGACATTTTTGTCCCTAAAACTTTATCTTTACTCTAGATTCATTAATAAAATTTTAGATGAATATTAAAGATAAATAAAGATTTTATTATGAATTAAATATGTTTACATGAATAAAGTCAATGTCACGTGTAAACAACTAGTTTGTTAAAGGACATATACACCAACAATCTTCCATTTGCACTAAAGTTAATATATCATATATCATATCGCTTTCTTTGATGATAATGTTTTTACTAGGATAGTGGTTAATAAAAGGTTCTATAGATTCTCTTTAGATAGTACTCACTCTATCTTTACATCTTTTATTTTTTATGATTCCCTAATCAAATGGAATTGTCTATGTATATTTTTAGATTATTGATGAGACCTTAGTTCCTTTACTTAAGCAATGACTTTATTATTATCACAGTATAAGGCTATTGGATCAACAATGCTAGGAACCATACCTAATTCAGTGATGAACGTCTTGATCCAAATAATCTCTTTTTTCTCCTCAAATGTAAATGTGTACACAAATTTAGTTATAGAATTTACTTTGATCTTTTATTTGGAACTTTTCAAACTCATAGCATCATTATTTAAAGTAGAATATAACTAGACTTGATTTTCTATTTCCAATATGTGATTAAAAACTAGCATCCAAATAACCATGAACTACTAGTTCATCTCCTCCATAGACCACAAAAAATATTATTAGTTCTTCTCGAGTACTAAAGAATATTTTTAACTATCTTTTATTGACTTTTCATCTGGATTAGATTGGTATCTACTTGTTATGCTTAAAGCATAAAACACATTTGCTCTTTATATAGTATTGCATACATTATAGATAATATATTCAAAGTATGCGAAATCATTTATATCCTATCTTTCTTAATTTATGTTTTAGGAAACATATCATTGGAGAGACGTATCTTATATGAAATACGTATGTATTTTCTTTTGGATTCTTTCATGCTAAATTGTTTTAGCATCTTACCTATGTACATGGATTGGGACAATCCAAGCAACCTTTTAGATCTAACTTTATAGATCTTTATTCCTATTATATAAGTTGCCTCTTTTATATCCTTCATAAAGAAATTATTGGACAACCAGATCTTTACTATTTGGAGTAAAGAAATGTCATTTACATAAAATATTAGAAAACTAACTCCGCTCCCACTAACCTTTTTATAAACACAAGGCTCTTCCACTTTTTATTAATCAAACTGTTTGATTAGCTCATCAAAATAAAAAAATTTAAATCCTTAAAAGCTTGTTTAAATCCATAAATGGGTTTTCATAGTTTGCATACTTTATTGATAAATTTTTTAATTCAAAACTTTAGGTTGTGTCACATACATATCTTTTTAAAGATTTTCATTTACAAATATAGTGTTGACATCTATTTTTCAAATCTCATAATCATGGTATGCATCTATAGCAAGAAAAATCCTTATAGATTTTAACATAGTTACCAACAATAAGGTTTAATCAAAGTCAACCTATTATTCTTTGTCTATAACATTTGACAACTAGTCTAACTTTGTATGTTTATATATTGTCATTCATGTTAGTTTATTTTTTTAAGACTTACTTATATCCAACAGTTGTATCCCTTTAGGTGGATAAACTAGAGTCCATACCTAATTGGTATACATGGAATCCATTTCAGATTTCATTGCCTTAAGCCATTTTCTAGAATCAATATCAGATATTGGTTTCATATAATTTATAGGCTCATCAAGTATAAGCAATTCATCATTTCAACTTTCATAAGAAGTTCATATCTCATTGATGCATGACGTGTCTTACTATATCTATGGAGTTCTTATGTTTCTTAAGCTTTAAGCTGAACACCCAATATTATAACCTCAGGCTCAGGTTTTATTTGAATTTTAGTTTGTAGTTTTTTAACTTCTTCAAGTACTATTTACCTTTCACTGCTTTTTTCAAGAACAAATTCTTTCTCTAATAATATAGCATGTTTTGAAACACTTTTTCTTAATGGGATGATATAAATAATATCCAATAGTTTTTTTTATATCTCATAAACTTATATTTATCTGACTTAGCTTATAACTTTTCAGATACAACACGCTTCATATAAATGTCACATCACAAATCTTTAAGTATGATAAGATTGGTCTCCTATCATTCCATGTCTTATATGGAGCCTTATCAATAGATTTTTATGGAACTCTTTTCAAAAGATAAGTAATAGTTTGTAAGGCACCACCCTAGAAAGAAGGTGAAAAGTCTGTATAGCTCATCATAGATCATACCATGTCCAATAAGGTGTAATTTCTCATTTCAAAAACCCCCATTATATTATGGTGTTTTAAGAGATGTTCATTGTGAGAGAATCTCATTTTCTTTTAGACAATCTTGAAAATATTGACTGAATTATTTCATCACCTTCATTCGATCAAAAAATCTTTATACTCTTTCTAATTTGTATTTCAATTTCATTTTTAAACTCTTTGAACCTTTCAAATTATTTAAACTTTCATTAAATACACATGACCATATCCAATATGGTCATCAATTATGAAATATGTATATCCATTTATGATATAAATCATTATTAGTCCATATACATCTGTATGTATTGGACCTAATAATTCATTAGATCTTTTACTCTTCTAGTAAATGGTGTTTTGGTAATTTTATCTAATAAACAAGTTTTACAAGTTTAATATGATTCATAATCAAAAGGAACAAATATTTCTTTTTTTTATGTAACTTAGGGATTCTTTTTTTATTGATATAACATAGTTTATAATGCCATAAATAATATGGATATTGATTATCTAATATATTCTTCTTACTATTTTTATTGAACCTAGGCAATTCAAGATCAGGTATATATAAACTATTTGTATAACATCTTGCAGCAGAACAATTTCTTAGAGGTATCATACCTCTTCGTTCATCTAGTCATATCAAACAACTTTTTAAGATGTATAATTTTTACATAGGCATTCATATTCTCATGTTGTGTTTGAAGTTCAAATGACATGCTAGCTATTATATATATATATAACCTACTAATCATCATCAAGATGACGTTGAAATTTAGTCATAACTCCATCATTAGTGTCCTCATAAAAAACAAGAGGAATATAAGTTTTAAGAACATACAACCTTCTTTTTTGTTTAAAAACAATTCTCATATTTTAGCACTAGTCCAGGACGTTTTGGTCTAGTCAATTTATTAGTATCAAATATGTTATGTAAGGCTATATTTATTTTAATGATGGTAATTTATCAACCGATTCATATAAAGATAATGAGTTTTGGTTTTATGTATAAATATTTATAACCAACTTTAGATAAGGTCTTTAATCATAATTTGATCTCCCACTATTTTTCAATTTGCCCTTACTATTAATTTATGAAATCTTATTTAGATCTTCTATTGGGTTAGGATCCCATTTAATTTATATGATCTTAAGTAACTCAAAAATCAAAATAAATTAAATTAGGTAGATAACATAGCTTATTAATCACATCTTTATATGACTCCTATATCAATTATGCGACAATTCTTTGTCTATACATATGATATATGTTTTGTCTAGCTATTGTCTTTAATCTTATATGATCATAAGTAATTTATCGAAATTATATAAGCTAGTTAAGTAAGACAAATTTTATAGTATTAGACATATTTGATTAATAGTAACTTTAAGTAGCTCAACAAGTTATCCATGAATAAAACTCTAGTTTTATGCATATAAAGTTGAAAGGCAACAAATCGTGTTCTCAATATGTACTTAATATATTAATGAGGGATTTATTATTTTAATTAAGTCTCATTCCATAATATTAGTGATATATCATACATAACAATTATATATAAACATAAACCTCTAGCATGTCATTCTAATTGGATGACTATGTACATATCTAAACAAACTCCATCGAGCCATCAAAGGCAATTTGGTGGTCAAAACTTAGGTAGTTGTTGTAAATCTTCTTAAGTGTTTGCGAGCACATTCATTCTTCGTCTTGAATTATAAAATAGATTTTCCTTTCTAAATTCCTATATTTATAAATTATATAATATTTCTATAATTGTATAACAAATCTTAAGTTACGTTCAAGGAGAATTAGATGATAAAAAATTTTACAACCCCAGAAGAAAAACAGAGAAAAGGCAAGACTTGCAATACCTATTTAATATTACAACCATTCAACAATAAAAAACACAATAACATTGGTCTTTAATATCCAAATCATCTATCATATGTAAGAACATGTTAATATGCATAATTAAATATATTACATGCTTCAATTCTAATTATTGACTTTATGTGCAATTTAAAAAAAATATTTTTAACACTTAAAAATTTCAAATCAAATCCAATTTGATAATTTCTCAAACTCAATAAATTTTATTTAATACAATTTTTTTGAAAAACTATTCTTCATAATAAGAATATTTATTATATTAAAACTCTTATTAACAACCTAAAATATGTTAAGATCAATTAAATAAAACTTTCCGGCTTAAAAACTTTCTTTATTTATAAAAATATTTTAATTAAAAAAATAATTAAATCCTAATCCAATTAGGATTACGTAAAAATCAAAATCATGAATTAAATATTTTAATTCAATCCTAATCAAATTAGAAACATTAATTGTATCATTAATTTAATTTGGGTTTCAATTTCGAAATACAAAAATAATATTTTATACGTATAGGGATATAATTCTATTTGTTTCTCTAAAATTAGCCTATTACAATAGTGTATGCTCCAAAAAAGCAAAATCATAATTTTGCCTCCAAAAACCCATAAAAGGTTCAGAGATAGAATTAACACTAAAACAATGTCATTTTGGTGTTTTCATATATGTCTAATACCTTATTTTTCCTTTTTATCTTTGTCGCCTCTCTCTCATGCCTAAATGATTGTATTTTATCCTCCCACTTACACTCCCTAACATATCCAAAACACACTCATTTCCTTACATTGTAGTTTTATAAGGAAGTTGACTCAATGTAATCAACCGAGTTTTGAAGACCTTCAAATTAAGCATAAAAGGTGTTGTTCGAGCTAGTTTTGTTATTTTACCTCTTATTTTTTTCATAAATTTCCTAGTTTGTATAGAATTTTAATACCTTTTCCTTTTATTTTTGAATTTCCTAGTTTGTTTAGGTTAGTTATTAGGTTTATTTAATGAGTTATATACCTCTTAGAGAAATTGACTGCTTGAAGAGGGTTGGCTCGCTATAACCAGTTGAGGTCTATAAAACCTCCAAATTAGGCCTCAATTGTGATGTTCAAGCTAGTTTTATAAATTTTCCTCTTATTTTTTCATGATTTTCTAGTTTATTTTAGACTTTTATTGCCTTTTTTTTCCTTTGTTTTTAGATTTTCTAGTTTGTTTATGTTGATTTTTAGGTTTATTTAAAATGTTGTAAACCTTTTAGAGATGCACTACTTAAAGAAAATTTTCAAATAATAAGATTTTGAATTAGGATTTTTTAGTGGTGACCCTATTTAATATAATTATACTATGCTTGTTTTTGTTGTCTTTCTTATGTTGTTTTATCTATATTAGTTGATATCAGAGTCCAATGATTACTATTGCTTAGTTGTTAAGTGTTGTTAAATAACCATGCCTAGAAAAGATCACAAAATAAGACATGCTTATATAAAAAGGGATGAGAAAGTTTCTTCTTGAAAAATAGACATTTATAAACTAGTGATAGAAGATATGTAGAGATAGATGACAAAATTGACCCATTAATTAGTGGAGATAAGGAACATGGATAAACATGACCCATTACAAATCTATGACCATCTTTCAAAACTTATTTAGAAACAAGAGTGGAGAAGACAATCTCTTGATTAGAATATGTATCATCGAGATTTAAGTTCAAATAAAGCTTTTTGAGTTTGCAAGAATCTTGCATGCAAATGAATTTATTGATTGATTGAATGAATTAAATATGTTATTTTAGTATAAGGAATTCCTAGAGCTAATAAGAATGAAGATAATTGCCATTAAATTAAAGGGGTAAGTTTTTGTATGGTGGGGGCAATTGCAGAGGTATCGAGAAAGATGGAGTAAACTGAAACTTGGTAATTGTTAAAAGAACCTAACAAAGAGATAGGTGATGCTATTTATGATGATTTAGGTAGTCATGAGAAGGTTTAAAAAGGTGATGATGATGCTAATTTAGTCATCCAAAATAGCTTACTTACTTCTAAGGATGATTCGGGTAAGGATTGACTATACATTAGCCTTTTTCATTCAGCTTATACCATCAAGAACAAGATATATAAGCTGATGATTGACAACGACAACTATGAGAAAATGATGTCAGACTAGGTAATAGAGAAGTTATTGCTCTAGATAGAAAAACATCGCGGGCTCTATAAGCTGAATTGGTTGAATCGAGACAACAAAGTAATTGTCATGACCCAATTCTGGGTTATTCCCCAAAATTCACTTTTTTAAAATAAAAACAAAAAAAAATAAAATCAAAGCTGGCAATGTGGAGAAAGCTGATCAAGAAAAATAGGCAAAATAGGCAAAAATCAATCTGCAATTTTCGGAGGAAATTCAAGGCCTTTCGGCACCCCATTGTGCCCAAAATCGGAAAAAAAAATGCAAATTCAAGGTCAAATTAAATGATTATTGGACAAATTTGCATAAAAATTAAGTCCAATAACATAATTAAATTTTTAGTAGGCCAATTTGATTTAATCATGGGTCAAATTAAATTTTAGTTATGTTTAAGAATTAATTTATGTCCAAATGAAGGATTTAATTAAGTGCAAGTACTTAATTATACTTTAAATGGGTCAAATTAATTTTATTTGGGGCTTAATTGGTGAAAAATTAAGTTTGGGAGCCTAATTTGGGCTAAATGGAGAAGATTGGAATTTTAAGAGACCAAATTTAATTTTTACCAAGTTAATTGATTGAAATCAGGGGTCAAATTGAAAGAAAATTGAAGTTTTGGGGCCAATTAGGGGTTAAATTGACAAAATCCAAAGCCAAGGGCCAATCTGCAAAAGGCGCCAAACTATAGGGGTCTAATTGACAAAAGCCGGGGGTCAAATTGAAGAAATTGAAAGCTAGAGGACTCAATTGAAAATCGGCAAAAATCCCTAGCTTTTGATCCAAAACAGCGCCGTTTTGGTGTTTAAGAAAAAAACAAAGAGGGGGAAGCGACCAGGCGACGCGTCGCCTGGTCACTGTTCATCTTCTTCCCTACAAAACTGCCCGAGTAGCAGCTTTCCAGGCGCATTTTCTACCTCGTTTGGCCTCCAAATCCGACAACGCGTGCACCAAAATGTCCACCTGGAACCCCTCTATCCCTGAGAATTGTCCGGTCGGGTCGAAAAACTTTGAAACGGCTCCGTTTATTGGCCTAAAGTGGCCACCTCGGACAGTCTGCAGCCTTGGACTGTCAAATTTGGCAGTTCGAGGTGCACACTTTGAACCGACGGCTTGGATTCCTCGAGTTGAATCAAGGGCTGAGAATTTTTCCATATTGAAGACAAGATTACCCTCTTTGTATCCCTATAAATAGGAGCAAATTTCATGCTCTGAGAGAGGGGAAAATGGAGCTCAAAATTGGCAAAAAAATCAGCTTCTCCTGCCCGGTTTTCCTGCAACCAGCCTTCTCTTTCCTTTTTCTCTCCGCCGTGGCCTCCAGCCGCCACCACTGATCTCGTCACCGTCCTTCCCACGAAACACCACATCCCATCCATCACCCAGCCGTGAACAGTGCAAGCCGCCGGCCTCACCACCTTCAGTTACACCGTGCACCACCAGCTAGGCCACCGACTCTCTCCACGCCAGGTAACTCGCCCCTCCCCTGCTACGCCTTCCTTTTCCTTTCACCGTGGCTGCATGCAGAATTCGTTTCTGCATGCAGCGGCTAATTAATTAGCCACTTGCTTGGGGCGGGCCGGTTCTGGCCCGACCCGGAACAAAGAGAAGGACCTGTTGGGCCGAGACCGGCCCAACCCAAGGGTCCTGGACCGGACCAATTGTTTGGGCCGGACTGGCCCACAGATTTAATAAATTTAATTAATTATTATGTATTAAAAAAATAAAAAAAAATTCAAAAAAAATTTCAAAAATCATTTCAAAAAATTTGTGATTTTCTTAAATATTTTCCTACCAAGTTTGCTTAATATTGGGTTGTATACTTACATGATAAGATACAAGTACGGTATTAAAATGCCTGGTTTTCTTTGAAATATTCAAAAAAAAAATTATTGCATACGGCCAAGTCATAAAGAATTTTCCAAGCATGTTTTCTTTTCAAAATAAAAAAATTGCATCTTTCTCACGTTTTAAAAATTCAAAAAAATGGATATCATAACTAGTTTATGATCATCTGTTAGGGTTTGGCCAAAATATCAAAAACTTTTATTTCAACTTTTTTTCTAGGATTTAGATGTAGACTTTAATATTTGCGGGGTGTAAAATTACACGATAAAGTACACTCTCGGGTATTAAAGATACAAGGTGTAAATAAAAGCAATTTTAAAATTCAGACTTTAGAATGGTTAGGATTTAACCCAATAAGTAGAGACTCCCTCATGAAGGGAGATCTGCCTTAAACCTTAGAAAAGACCAACGAATAGAACCTCGACCTAGAAAGAATAATCAAACAACAATGCAGCTTACCTTAGGTAGGGTGCACTAGGGGTGATGCGTCTTTCCCTTGCACAACCAGTCCCTTACTCAGACTCTCGCAGACCATAGGTTCCTAGTGACCATAATACTAGGTGGCGACTCCAAAGAACCAAGCAAAACCACAAATAATAAAAAAAATCGCCAGCGAACGCCGCGCGGATTTTGACATGCGACAGGATGGTGACTCCACTGGGGACGACTTGTTTGGTCGGACTAAGCTTTGTTTGTTTGATTGTTTGATTGTCCATTTTGGTCTGTTTAACTTTACTGTTTCAACACTTTTATTTCTTGCTCATACATACATCGAGATCAATGCATTCATACATTTTTAATTTTGCAAGAAAACCCAATTCTAGGATAGGTGGGGAGTAGCGGTCTGCCCCATGACTTTCAGTCGGGGTTCAGATTCGTGAAATATCCAACTATGTGCTAAGTGTTTACTCGGTGATGGCGGTCACATAGTGCCCCAACCATCCCTTGTAAACCCCTATACTGCCTTCACGCGAGGTGGTCACTGGGCAGTTCATAGACCTTTTTGAGACTAGTTAGAAAATATATCCCTCATATAATAATCTAGATTTTGTCTGAACTTTACAGGATTTTTGAGCTAAAACCATGACTTCCCTTACCTTTTCGGAATATGGGGAAAGATCTGAGATGATGCAAGTAGTCGAAGGGGATTGCCCAAGAACCAAGGTTGAAGAATGACCACACATAACCAAAGTGCACTATCCCGTAGACACCATAAAGAAGTTGGCCCCTCTTCTGGGATATATTGATGAGAATTTGTTTGAGAACAAGTATGGAAGAATTGCTCACCTAATAAGAATGCCTGTCCAGATTTCAGCAGTCAAAGCCTTGATGCATTTTTGGGATCCAAGCTATAGATGTTTTACTTTCGGGGATATTGACATGACTCCTACTCTTGAAGAGTATGCTCAGATCTTAAGTTTTCCTTATGACCCATACAAAGCGTACTTCAGACAAAGAGTTGAGAATACAGCTGTAGCAGTCGCCAAACTTCTACATTTGGATCAAGTTGATCGGTACAGGATATCTAATGGAGGTTTCAAGTGGAAAATGATCGAGAATAAATTGAAGACAGATAAGGAAGAAGGGAAGTTAGGTGAAGAAAGATATCAGATAATTGCTTTTGCCATCTTTGGGTTGGTTCTGTTTCCTTCAGAAGCTCCCGGAATTATTAGTATTGAAGCTGCTAACGCCTTTCTTGAATTTGAAGAGGTAAAGAATAACCCCACTTCAGCTATCTTAGCTGAAACCTTCCTATCTCTAAACCATTGCAGATTACATGGGAAAGAGGCGATGCGATGTTGTATCCCTCTCTTATTCATGTGGATAGTAAGCCATTTGGAAGCATCAAAAGAAGTCTTCAATAATTTCTGGTGGTTTAACATGAGGCCTCTTGAGCTGGTGCTGACTGAAGAATGGAATGGTTGGGATGAAAAGGCATGGGTAGAGAAATACCGAGAACTTCCCCAAACTAATTTCAGATGGAAAGCTCCTTGGGTAAGTGGTTCATCTTACCTCATGAGTTGTGGTGACAAGGTATGGGTTCCTTTGATTGGCTTAACTGGATATATCAGCTACTCACCCTCATTAGTAGCTAGACAGTTTGGAGGAGTACAACACGTGCCAAGAACTTGGGCGGTGGCCGAATATACCGGTCTGTTTAAAGAAGCTAGCTCTTTGGGTATGTTAGACGCCATCAGAAATGACTGGAAGCAGCCTGTTTTGGTCTCTAAGGAAGAGCATAAAAAAGAGTTCTCTGTTAGCCCTGCATATTCAATATGGAGGAGTGGCAGTTCATCTAAGATACTTCAAAAAGCAAAAAAACAAAGAAAAGCCCAAGATAAGTCGTCTGTGACGTTGGAGCTGAAAAGAAAAAGGGTCAACAATGAGGAAGACCTCCGAGAAGAGTTGGATAAGATGAGGATTGAGCTCGGTAATAGTAAAAATCATCAAAGATTCCTGAAAGACCAACTTTTGAAAGAAGAAGAGATGAAGGCCTCTCTGGATCTGCAGTTGAAGGAAAGAGATGAGCAGATTGTTAAGCTAAAGAAGAGCCAGCATGAAGCAAATCAGCAACTGAATGAGGGGAAGGCCAAGAATGACGAGTTGGTAAAAAAGCATGTAATGCTGGAGCATGAATTGGCGAATCTAAAAAAGGCCTCGGAAAGTAAAAAGTCTGCCGACAAAGAAACAATAGCTTTTCTGAAGAAAGAAGGGGACCAGTATAAATTAAAATGGGAGGCTGAAAAAGAGAAGAACAGATTGGCTGATCTCGCCATTGAAGAAGAAAAAAGGGTAAGGACTCGATATCAGATGCAGGCTGAAGATGAGAGAGAAGCAAAAAGGGTAGCTGAGATAGAGATGAAGGGATACCTGGATAAGATAAATGGTATGAGAAACCGAGTGTCTGTGAAACAAGCCGAGCTTGAGTCCCGAGAGGAAGAAGCAAAGGAAATGCAAGAGCAGTTTGAGGAGTGGCAAGACTATATCATCAGTTTTGATGTACAACTAAACACTAAGGTAGCCGAGCTTGATATAGAGAAGGAAGAATTGCAAAGGGCCAGAAATCAGATTCAACAGTTGGAAAAGATGGTTTGAATTTTGGAGACAAATAATGAAACATTAGCCGCCAGCAATGGAACATTGCTTCAAGATAACACCGTGTTCCATTACAAGATTGAACAAACTGACAGGTTAATCGACATGGTGGCTAGAAAGGCAAGTGAGCTACGAGCAAAGGCTACCAAGATTGCCAACAACCGTCATAGATACGAGGAATATTTGAATGAAGTTTCCTCTTTCATCAGGATTGTGGCCAATAGAGGGATATCATTTGAATGAAGACACTTTGTATGAACCACTTTGTACTATGTCTACTTTTGGAACTTTCATAATATGTACGAAATTTAATCAATCAATGGAATTGGGTAAAACCTCTTTGTGAGTATCAGATTTCGGATGTTACTTGTATTTGGCAAAGGAAGTCATGGATTAGCTCTTTAAATCCATATACATGCATTTGCATTCATGTTTATACATTCATTCATTATAACACACATGCATACGCCAGGTCAAAATATAGGTCCCCAAAGAACTTACCACACCCGACTTCGAGTAAGGAACATGGAAGATGAAGCACGTGCTTACCGTGAGGCTCATTTCCAAGAAGAGTTGGACTCTTTAAAGGATAGTGTGGCTCGTCTCACCGGCTTACTCGAGCAAGTACTAAGGAATACCTCGGGTAAAGGTCCTTCAACTAGGCCTACTCCTCTCCCAACAAACCAACCTGAAGAGGTAATGGGAGAACATGCGCAGGAACCCCAACACAATCCAGTTTTCATGCAGTCGCCAACACCCGTACCACCTGGATCAACACCAGTACCAATTGTCATGGAGGCATTCGTTAATGAGTCCCACAAAACTAAGCCATCTGAGGATGTTGATCAAGACAAGATGGCAGCACTAGAGGCCAGGATTAGGGCCATTGAGGGAATAGACTTATATGACCCTGTGCGAGCTGTAGAAATGTGTCTAGTCCCTAATGTGGTGGTACCAAAGAAATTTCGAGTTCCGGAATTTATCAAATACACCGGCACTCAATGCCTTGTTACCCATCTCAAATCTTATTGCAACAAAATGGCAGAAGTAGTTCACGATGAAAAACTACTAATGCATTTCTCCCAAGACAGCTTGAGTGGAGCGGCATTGAGTTGGTATATGAGGTTAGATAATACCAGGATCCATACATGGAAGGACCTCGTGGATGCTTTCATCAAGCAATATAAATACAACATGGATATTGCTCCTGATAGAACTAGTTTGTCTAACTTGGAGAAAGGAGATAAAGAAAGCATAAGAGAGTATGCTCAAAGATGGAGAGATTTGGCAGCACAAGTCCACCCCCCTCTCTTGGAAAAGGAAATGGTTGCTCTGTTTGCTAACACACTAAAAGCGCCATACTATGAACACGTGATGGGTAGTTCGGCCCAACAATTCATAGATTTTATGGCCGTGGCTGAACGAATAGAACAAGGAGTAAAGAGTGGAAGAATCTCTGCACCTGTAGAGAAAAGAGGTTTCGGAGTGAAGAAGAGAGAGATCGACCATGTCGAAAGTAGTTACAGAAGCAAGAAAGGCCCTTTCCAAACATATAACCCTCAATCCTCTTCACCCCAAGTTGCCCACACCAACTTCAACTTTCCAAGTCCAGCCAGAAAACTTGAACCCCAAAGCCACCAAGTAAAAAACCAAGTTGAAAGTTTCCCCAAAAGAAACTACCAAAGAACCTCAGAACAATTGCCTCCATTACCATTACCCCTAAATGAGATGTACCAAAAGCTGCTAAGTATTGGGCAAGTAGTCCATGTGCCTTTGATACCCCTCCAACCACCTTACCCCAGCTGGTATAAGCCGGATCTCACTTGCGAATACCATGCCGGTATAGCTGGACACAGCATCTATACTTGCAATGCCTTCAAGAGAAAACTTCTGCAACTGATCAAAGTAGGATGGATAGCATTTGAAGATGCCCCTAATGTCAATGCAAACCCTCTACCCAATCATGCTTCGGGTAGTGGGTCTGTAAACATGTTAGAAGAGGGACACTCAAAAATCTTAAAGGTGTCAATGGATAGGATCTACCAAATGATGGTAGATGCAAGGTATGAAGAAGGTAGCGAGAAATGTTGTGAACTTCATAATGAAAAAGGCCACGTGATTAGCCATTGCGAGGGCTTTCATAAAAAAGTGATGCAAATGATGAGTCGAGGGATGCTGCGAATTTAAGAAGCAACAAATGAAGAGGTGTTCATGATGGAGGCACCAAAGAAAGAGATGTGTCGAGTGCAATTCACTTCCGGAAAGCCACCCAGATTGGTCTTGTCCAAACCAGTAGTGGAACATAAAGGGAACTATAGTGCTTTACCTCACGACTATGGGTACTCTTTCAAAAGCACTCCACAACCGCCTATCTTTCAAGTAGAAATTGGGGGTTTGACCCGTAGTGGCAGATTTTTCACCCCAGAAGAGTTGGAAAAACAAAGAAAAGCTAAGGGAAAAGAAGGGGTTGATGTAACTGAAGAAATAAACAAACCTGTCACGGAAGAGGAAACCAACAAATTCCTAAAGCTGATGAAACACAGTGAATATAGTGTTGTTGAACAGCTCAAGAAAACACCAGCCAGAATATCGTTATTTTCTCTGATTCTAAGCTCTGAGCCACATAGAAAGGCTTTACAAAAAGTACTGAATAAAGCATATGTTCCTCAAGACATCAATCAAGAAACCATGAAACATTTAGTGGGAAGAATCCAGGCCTCAAATTATATATACTTCACTGAAGATGAATTGAGTCCTGATGGTACTGGGCACAACAAGCCGTTATACATTACGGTGCGTTGCAAGGATATTCTGATCGGAAAGGTGCTCATTGATAATGGTTCTGCATTGAACGTCCTACCAATGCATATGTTGAAAGAAATGCCTGTCGATGAGTCACACATGAAGCCTAGCACCTTGATGCGAGAGCATATGATGGTTTGCCAAGGCCGATCATTGGGACCCTAGAAATAGAGCTATATGTGGGGCCACAAATGTTCTTGATAACATTACAAGTAATGGACATTCATCCATCTTACAACATACTATTAGGAAGGCCATGGATTCATGCAGCTGGAGTAGTGGCTTCTTCATTGCACCAATGCTTGAAGTATATCATGAACGGAATGCTTATAACTGTCAAAGCCGAAGAGACAGTTTCCATGATAAGAAATGTGGTCATACCTATTATTGAAGCAGAAGATTGTAGAGATGGGAATATTCATGCTTTTGAAATTGTGAATGCAGAATGGGTTCCTGAAGGCACAGTGCTGAGAAAGCCTAAAATCCCAGAAACGGCGAATATGGTTGTCAAATGCTTTTTAAAGCATGGGGCTCTTTTTCAATGTAATCCTGAGACCAGAATGCCTAGCCTGATCAAGCCAAACTATACAAATCAAAGATTTAGGCTTGGATATAAGCCCAAGAAAGACGATTACAAGCGGGTCACTCAGGTTAAAAGAGAAGCAAGAATGGCGAGGATTGAAGGAAGAGAGCCAGAAGAAGAGGGACTTGTCATCCCACCACTCCGAGTGTCTTTCCCAAAGGCTGCAGAAGTGATTAGATCTGGCATAGTGGATCTTCACATCAATACCTTGGAGAGCCAAGAAGAAAAACGAATAGAGGAAGCGGATCTGGAGATAAAGGATGGGGTTTTGCCACAACTCTCCATTCACACCATTGATCAACCTCCTACTAGATTTTTTGTGCGAAGATTGGCTGAAGGAGAGGTGTACCAGAACTGGAAGATGGAGCCTGCTCCTATTGTGTTTAAGAAGTAATTGTTCTTGTTTGATAATGCTCGGACTTGTTTGCCTTGTTTTGACTTGTGCTGATTTTGCCGGTATTTTTAGCTCATGATACCGCAAGAATTTTCTATGTTAACCAAGCACTTTTGTTTTAATGAGATCATGCATTTTCTTGTGTCCAATCACATGCTTGCATTTTTTTTTTATCTTTTCATAAATCACTCTTACACGAGCACGCCTTACACTTTCAGGAATTCTGAAAGTTCCATCGATCCACAAAATCATTGCACTAAGAATAATTGGCCAAACTTTGATAATATGATTGCAATGGATGATGAAGAATGGGAAGAGGAAGATCTAAAAGAGTTTGCTAGGCTGGTAGAAAATTCAGAAAAAGCCTGGGAACCGGCCAGTGAGAAACTAGAAGTCATTAACGTCGGAGATGAACAAGATAATAAGGAATTAAAGATTGGCACTCTTGTCACAACTGAAGAAAGAAATAGACTAGTCTCTCTATTACACGAGTATGTAGATGTTTTTGCCTGGACTTATGCCGACATGCCTGGTCTAGATACTGACATAGTTGTACATAAGATTCCTTTAATTGAAGGGAGCAAGCCAATTAAGCAGAAAACCAGACGAATGCGCCCGGACATGTTACTCAAGGTAAAGTCCGAGATACGTAAACAGTGGGATGCAGGGTTTCTAGATGTAGTCCAATATCCACAATGGGTAGCTAATGTGGTCGTAGTCCCAAAAAAGGATGGGAAGATTCGGGTGTGTGTGGATTATAGAGATTTGAACAAGGCGAGCCCAAAAGATGATTTTCCTTTGCCCCATATAGACATTCTCGTTGATAATGCTGCAAGAAATGCTACATATTCTTTTATGGATGGATTCTCTGGTTATAATCAAATTAGAATGGCTGAAGAAGATAAAGAGAAGACCACTTTTGTCACACCATGGGGAACGTTTTGCTATAAAGTAATGTCATTCGGACTGAAGAATGCTGGAGCCACATATCAAAGAGCAATGGTTACCCTATTCCACGATTTGATGCACCAAGAAGTGGAAGTTTATGTGGATGACATACTTGCAAAATCAAAGAAAGAGGAAGATCATGTGCAAGTGTTAAGAAGACTATTTGAAAGGCTTCGAAAATTCCAGCTAAAGTTGAACCCTGCAAAATGCTCATTCGGGGTGAAGACAGGAAAATTATTGGGCTTCATTGTGAGTGGTCGAGGAATAGAAGTTGATCCTGATAAAGCTAAAGCTATCCAGGAGATGCCTGCTCCTAAAACAGAAAAGGAAGTACGAAGTTTTCTCGAGCGCCTGAATTACATAGCTCGATTTATATCCCAGTTGACGATGACTTGTGAACCAATCTTTCGTTTGCTCAGAAAGAAAAATCCTGGAGTATGGGATGATGATTGTCAAGAAGCCTTCGATAAAATAAAGAGGTACTTGCAAAACCCACCATTACTAGTACCGCCAACACCAGGGAGGCCTTTGATCCTGTACTTGACATTAACAGAAACAGCTATGGGCTGCGTGTTGGGACAACATGATGAGTCAGGAAGAAAAGAGCAAGCTATCTACTACTTGAGTAAAAAATTCAATGACTATGAGTCGAGATATACAACAATTGAAAGGTTGTGTTGTGCCTTGGTTTGGAGTGCAAAAAGACTCCGGCAGTATATGCTATACTACACAAACTGGTTGATTTCAAAATTAGATCCGCTCAAGTATATTTGTGAAAAGCCTTACCTGTCAAGTAGAATAGCAAGGTGGCAAGTGTTGTTGGCAGAATATGACATTGTCTTTATGACAAGAAAAGCTGTAAAGGGAAGCATAATTGCCGATCATCTTGCAGATCATGCCATGGAGAACTACGAGCCGCTAAACTTTGACCTCCCAGATGAAGATGTGATAGTAGTAGAGAGTGAAAGTGGGGAAAGCGATCAGTGGACCCTCTACTTTGATGGGGCAGTAAATGTATCGGGGAATGGAGCCGGAGCTGTGGTGATTTCCCCAGAAAATAAGCAGTATTCCGTTTCAACAAGGTTACTGTTTGAATGTACCAATAATATTGCTGAGTATGAAGCCTGCATCATTGGCTTGGAGGCTGCTCTAGAACTTGAAGCCAAGAAGCTTGAGGTCTTTGGAGATTCCTTACTAATCATCTGCCAAGTCAAAGGTGAGTGGCAAACCAAGGATGAGAAGTTGAAGTTGTATCAAAGTTATCTCTTGAAGTTAGCCGATGAATTTGAAGAAATCAAATTCACCCATGTAAGCAGAGATAAGAATCAGTTTGCTGATGCCTTAGCAACCTTAGCTTCGATGACACAAGTTGATGCTAAAAGCAAGATACAACCAATAAATATCAAGGCCAGAAGCTTTCAAGCCCATTGTTACTTCATTGAAGAATCTCCAGATGGGAAACCATGGTACAATGATATCAAAGAGTTTCTCCAGCATCGAGAATATCCTGAAGGGATTTCCAAAACAGATGAAAAGACTTTGAGAAGAATGACTATGGGTTTTTACTTGGATAGGGAAATCTTATATAAAAGGTCATTTGATGGGACTCTGCTCAGATGTTTGAATGGAAATGAGATTGAACAAGCATTAAAAGAAGTCCATGAGGGGATCTGTGCTACACATGCTAATGGGCATACAATGGCGAAACAAATTCAAAGGGCTGGATACTTCTGGTTGACCATGGAGAGAGATTGTGTAGACTATGTGAGAAAATGCCATAAGTGTCAAATATATGGCGACAAGATAAATGCGCCTCCGGCACCTCTGTTCAATATGATCTCGCCTTGGCCTTTTGATATGTGGGGTTTGGATGTTATAGGGCCAATCAACCCCAAAGCGAGCAATGGGCATAGATTCATTTTGGTGGCCATCGACTACTTCACCAAATGGGTAGAAGCTAGCTCTTATGCCCATGTAACACAGAAAGTAGTCAAGAGATTTATTGAAAAGGATTTGGTCTGTCGTTATGGTCTGCCGGCAAGATTGGTAACCGACAACGCCCAAAACTTTAATGGGAAGCTGATTGACGAATTGTGCACCAAATGGAAGATTAAGCACCTCAACTCTTCCCCCTTATAGACCAAAGATGAATGGGGCAGTCGAAGCAGCTAACAAGAATCTCAAGAAGATTATCCAGAAAATGGTGATCACCTACAAAGATTGGCATGATATGCTCCCATATGCACTCCATGCGTACCGTACCACTGTGAGAACTTCGACAAATGCCACCCCATACTTTTTAGTATATGGAATGGAGGCGGTTGTGCCCTTGGAAATAGAAATCCCATCACTGCGGATCCTGAAGGAGGCAGAATTGGACGAATCAGAATGGGCAAGGTTAAGATTTGAGCAGCTAAACTTGATCGATGAGAGAAGACTAGCAGCTATTTGCCATCACCAGTTATACCAAAGCAGGATAGCCAAAGCTTACAACAAAAAAGTCAAACCAAGAGTGTTCGAGGAAGGAGATTTGGTGTTAAGGAAGATCTCACTAGCGTCAGGAAAAGATCAAAGTAAGTGGGCACCAAACTACGAAGGGCCATATGTGGTGAAAAAGGCCTTTTCTGGAGGGGCTTTAATTCTGACTAATATGGATGGAAGGGATCTACCAAGGCCTATAAACTCAGATGTTGTAAAGAAGTACTATGCCTGATGTACTTACCTATATCGATCAATAAAATTGAAGTTTGGCCAAGATTTCTTTAGTGTGTTCCCCCTCAAAGAGTATGCATGATCTCATGTTTCGATAAAGATTTTTGGGAATTCAAGGTGTTAGTACAAAACGAGAGTCAAATTGATGTTTGTTCAAACAAACAAGTTCTGAAGATTCAGGTGATTCCTTAGAGAGGTAAGCATACACCTAGAAAACCCACAAAAACAAAAACACCATGAAGTGACTCTAAAGTTGAGTTTTATTTGCATGAATAATGAGAAATCACTCTACATGCTCGCATGAAAGCAAGGCTTACCGATCCTAAATGCATGCATTTGAGATGAAGAAAGGCCATTTTTGATAATCCTTTCACAAGGCTGAAATATATCCTTTGTAGACCCTTTTGAGCCTGATAGATTTTGCTTGAAATAACCTTGGCTAGGATCACACCCTACATTGGGGGGGCGAGTGCAAAAAAAAAATCCTTAATGATTGAAAGTACCCAAATAACTCTTGGGGGCATGAAAAAGTCATCAATGATTGAAAGTGCCCAAACAATACTGGGGGGCATAAAAGAAAATTCTCAATCACCGAAGGTGCCCATACAAAGCTGGGGGGCATGAAGAAAAATCCAAAGGATTCAAAAAATTTGAGCAAAAACAAAAAAAAGAGCCAATGCAATGGTGCTCAAAATCAAATAAAGAAAACAAAAACAAAGAGAAAGAGCCCAAGCCCAACACTGGGGGGCACCGTGGACCATTTTACAAATCAAATCCAAGGTCCACAAATGTATAAACAAAAAGATTAGGATATAAGCACTAGTGATCCTTAGTCTTAAAGTCCCTTAAACACCTTTTGAGCCTACGAATATCCTTCTCTTCATAGCCAATAGCCCAAGCCTACATTACGTGCCTAATCAAGCCTTTTCTGATCAAAGGCAAGCAATCTGGATCGGTAGGCAGTGCTCTCTCATGCGAAACAAAATCATTATTCATGCAAATAAAATGAATGCTTTGAAAACGGTTCTTAATAACCCTCAAATTGAAATTTC
>Ga0325404_1001407_pt1 | contig 25510 bp, 10 predicted proteins | sample PopdelMetagenome_18_FD_205664 | JGI IMG/M metagenome (GOLD analysis project Ga0325404, IMG submission 205664) | Populus deltoides microbial communities from Bellville, Georgia, United States - Xylem-Control-R1 | ecosystem: Host-associated > Plants > Phyllosphere > Stem > Wood/Secondary xylem...
TTTTACCATTGAACCACCACCTAGATGGTTACAGGCGCCAAGTTTTATAATGGTGAGTAGTTAGATTTTTTGCACTGTCTTATTATCTCATTCAATTTCGTCCCAATACAAAATTTGAGCTATTGCTTCCTGATATTTCAGACATTTTTCAACTAGATCCTTCTGTCAATATTTATTAGTATTTTTTTTTCGTTTAATGCAAGTATTTTATACAACACAGTGAAGCTATTGCGAAGAAGCTGCGATGGAAAATATTAACAAATATTAAAAACACAATCCAATAAAAAATCTCTACCGACAATTAATATACCTAAAGTTAACTGGTGATTTCTAAAAAAACAAAATCAATATCTTAACAGTTTATTTTATTATTGTTCTTTCTACTAGTTGTACAGAAAAAGGCCACGAGAGATCTGAATCTGGTTGCTGCTGTGATTTGTGCTGAGGCATGTATCAGCTGTAGATGTGGCAAGAAGGCTATTTTTCTCGACGGGGGTTTGTAAATTGTCAACAGGTGACTTAGTTTTTTATCCTTTGATTGTATTGAGATCTTTAATTTATTTTTTCCTGTTATGATTTAATTTTAATATTTTCAAGTCACACTTGAGTTTGATGATCGAACAAGAAAATTGATTTCACATGCTAGACAGGAAGCAGACCTTGAAGGGATTTCTGCCCCCAGCAACGACAAATGAAAAGAGACAGCTCCACGTTTCATAATCGTGTGTTCAAGGCATGATAGGGATAGTTCCATGGATCACCACCGACTCCTCTTCGGTCGATGGTCGGTTTTTCACAATTATCTCTGCGAAACCAATTCTGAAACAATTTATGCACATACCAATATTTTCCAAATTACTATCAGCGAAACCAATGAAAAGAGACTGTTTTATCCTTTTATTCTGGTTCGTTTTCATAAATTCCTTCCTTGATTGATCTATCAAATTTGACAACTTGTAGTTGAATATTAACCTGCTTGGGAGAGTAAAATTACCATATGCAGTAAATTTCTCTTATTACATGAAACATTCAAACATGGATGTTGTAAAATTAGATAGGGATGAAAACTCTATTGGAAACTCAACTCAATTAGCTCCGAGTCTGAAAATGGTGTTTTATGGTTGTGTTGGACCAGTGTAATTTTCTAAATTGCAAGCAGTGGAACCATGGTAAAACATCATGTCTTTATTTAGAATTAATTTTCTAACATTCACAAAATCCTAACAATTTTTTTATTTTAAATTTTTTTTAAATAACCACAACTCTTTAATTCCCCAACAGCTCTTTTATTTTTTTTAATTGTTGTAACAATTTTTTTTATTTTAAAAGTTTTTTAAACAATTACAACTCTTTAATTCCCCTAACAACTCTTTTACTTTTTTAATTGTTGTATAAGTTACAACTCTTTTATTTTAAAAGTTTTTTAAACAATTATAACTCTTTAATTTTCCAACAGTTTTTTTATTTTTTGAACTGTTGTAACAACTCTTTAATTTTTAATTTATTTTTTGTCTAGCTGTTACATGTTAGTAATGTATAAATATCATGTGCTCTTGTCCACTTTATGTTAGTAATATATAAATATCATGTGCTCTTGTCATTAAAGTGGGTTGAAAAAACCACAGTATAATTTTTTATGTTTATAAGGTTTGGTGATATTTTTTTTCTATTTTAATTGTGGTTTCTTTAACCCTCCTTTTCAGAGGAAAAACTTATTGTATCTTATAAGGTAATTTTATATTAAAGAAATATTCTTAAAAATAGTCTCCATAGATGTCTCCAGTTATTGTTTGTTTATGTTCATTGTATCTAATTTTACAATAAATACAACAATAAATTCAAAGTATCCGCCTTCTTCTTCTTTCTTTCTTTTTTATTTTTATTTTTATTTTTTTATTTTTAGGAGAAGGAACAACGTTGCAGAAAAACAAACAACATGACGAGAAGTCAATCACCAGTGACGTAATAAGTAAGGCACGTAAGAGGGAACATCAAAGCGGTTGGCAAGAAATTGATTAAGGGTGTGTTTATTTTTTATTTTTTGAATTTCTTTTTTAAAATCTTTTTCAAACTGTTTTTTACTTAATATTTTTTTGAATTTTTTTTGAATGATTTTAACATTTTTACATTAAAAATTAAAAATAGTTAAAAAATATTACTTTAATAAATCTTCAATTAAAAAACAATTTTTTAACCTAGCATCATATTAGCAAATACACACTGATATTCCACAAAACAGATCATGTACCGTGCACGCAATACCAACTTAAAAAAATGGGAGATTCCGATATCTATCCAATTATCTTGTCTTGATGACCAGTGCCGTGTCTTAATCTCTCTATAAAAAGAGGACAGACGTTTTATTGACTTTCACACGCATTTCTCAGTGGTTCTATCGCCTTCTTAAAACTATCTATCCATCATCTTCATCAGCACTAACAACTACGATGATGGATCGTATTATTTCTTCTTTGATTGATTTTAGAGCTTTTGCTAATTCTTTTTTATCAAATTATGAGCCTCTAGCTTTGCTTCTTGCTCCTCTTCTCACTCTTTTTACTGCCCGAATTCTTCAATCATTATGTCTTCTTGTTCACGATAATGGTCTCAAACCCACCATTTTAGGGTTTCTAATCACCTCCATCAAGTAAGAGATTAATCAATTGTATGTTAATTTCTGAAAGGGGATCTATTTAATAATTTTCACATGATGTCTCTTTTGTTTTCTTTTTGTTTTTTTTTTTGAAAAAAAAGGATGGTGCCTGGTGTCAAGGGTTATATAGATGCAGAGAAACAGAAGGTGAGAAAGATGATTTTCTTTTATTTCATTAAATGATGGGTTTTGTTTGTATTCTTTTATGTCTGATTTGGTGGGGTATTTTTTATTTTTATCTTGAGATAACTATGAAAATGGGAATTTTGAATCATGCAGGGGAAACATTAAAAGGGGTGTTTTTCAGTTGCATTGAAACATGATCAGAATGAAATTTATATAAATATAAGAAAAAGAACTGTTGCATTAAATGCTTGTTTTTCTGGTTTACACTTCGTGGTTCCTTGAAAAACTAATATGAATGTTAATTTAATATTGGGATCTGCTCTGCTTTCTGGGTTGATGAATAGATTACTTATTGGTTAATTTTCATCTGGGACCGTGTGGATTGCAGTAGTTGTTACGTATAGGCTGTTCATGATGGTCATGAGAATCGGTCAGGCTTACTAAGTTAATTGGCTGGATGGAGAATCTATTAAGCAGATTTTGATTTGCTGCATTAATGAGGATACTACTCAAAAAGTCCGTAGGATACTAAGGGCGGGATTATGCTAGCTTAGTGGTTTAAGGTGCTGGTTAAAAGGATTTTAGTTTAGAAATGTATTAAAATAAAGTTTTTTAATTTTTTTGAAAATTAATTTTGATATCAGTATATTAAAATAATTATATTTTTTTAAATTTTAAATATTTTTTTTGCTAAATTTGTTTTTTATATTTTCAGATTATTTTAATATACAAATCTCAAAAATAATTTTTTAAAAATAAAAATATATTATTTTGATATATTTCTAAGCGAAAAACATTTTGAACTGCAATCATTTCCACAATCACAACAGGCTGTAAGTCTTTTTGTTGGATGCCTTAGGTTGTGTTTGTTTTTCTCTAGTTTTTGCGGTGAAACAAACACAGCAAGGCGTTTGGTAACAAACCAAAATGTGTTTTTTACTACGGAGCCTACTAAAAAATTGAGTCTTAAACGTAGTTTTAATGCAATAGTTTTTACATGCTTTTTTAACTTAGTTGCATGAAACCTTGTTTGTTTTTGCGTTTCAAAAACGCTTTTGAAAAAATTTGAATTTTTTTATTTTTTCTTTGCTTTAAATTGATATATTTTTGGTGTTTTCAGATCATTTTGATGTGCTGATATAAAAAATAATTTAAAAAAATAAAAAAATATTATTTAATGCGTTTCTAAGTAAAAAACACTTTGAAAAACAACTGTAACCACATTTCCACCAAACATTCTATAAATGTTTTTTGTAATACATAAACTTCAATCGTATCTAAATTTAACTAACCACAGCTAACTTTTTTTTTTTTAAACTTATTTTTTTAAAACCGTAACCATAAAATCTATATCAAAAACAAACACATAAAAAAAAAAAATTGAAACAAAGAAAAAATAAAAAAAATTTAATTTTTTTAAAAACGCTTCTTAATGTCGTATCTTCATGACATTAATCACTTAGAAGCCGTGAGAGTCTGTATATTGACTTCTCAATAGCAGTGCCTTCTTAATGCTAGAAAGACAATCAGGGAGTTTTAAGTCTAATTAGAGCAGGTTATGAGCTCTATTTCCTCTTCTTAATCAACTTAAAGCGATCTCAGGGCCACCATGTGCCCTTCTTTGATCTTTTATTTCTGCTTGTCAAGCCTTTTGGTGTAGAACCATGGTATTTTTTTAACTCTTTCATTGTGTTGATTTTTCATCTGGAAAAGGACTTGGTTTGTTGAACATGCAGGTCGTGGAGAAGTTGCAGTCTGGAAGTAAATCTAAAAGAGATGGCTGGAGATCGGAGCTACCAAAGGAAGGTTTAGGAGCAGCAGTGATAGAGAAATTGAAACAGGAGAAAAGTAATGATGTGGTTTGGCAAGGAAAATGTTCTGGTACAGTGTATGTTTGCAATTAATACCTTACATATTAAGACAAAAAAAATTGTGCTTTGGTATTGAGATGGTTCTCTGCTCTATCCGAGTTTAGTAAGTTACTGTGTTTTTTTTTTCCTGTTTTTTTGTTGTCCAGCTACATTGGAGGGAGTGAATCTGAAGGACATTTTTCTCTGATAAATGAGGCATGCTCAATGTTAGTAAGATACGGAACATGTAGTGCTCTATTTAGTTATTTATTTATTGTCAGTGTGAAGTTTTATTACAAGTTACTTGTCTTTTCTTTGAGGTATAATTTGAATAGTATTTACTAAAACTTTGGCTGCTGTGTGTTTTAATAAACCTGAAGTTTGTATTGAATGTTTAGTGCTACCTTCAGTACTTGTCATACTCATGATGACCACGGAAATTAATGGAGCTAACTTCTATAGTATTGTTAAGCTTACTCATTCAGAAAAGAAATTCTTGTCACGTCTGTTAATCATAGAACACTGGTGGTCATTTGAAAACATCTGTTATGTGTTGTCTGTGGATATGTGTCCTTGCAGAAGTGGGCATTACAGGTAGTCATAATTGCTTGGATCATTTTATTTTCTAAAAACTATTTAGAAACATTGAATCTTTAGTAGTTATTAATTTGATCTTACACATATTTACTCTGAACTATCAAAAACTATGTTATTTGTTGAACCTGGAATATGTCTGTCATTTGTGTTTGTAGAAACTGAACAGGTTCTTTTTTGTTAATGTCAAAATGGAAAGACGGGCGTTTGAGAGATCTTTAAAAAAATGACATTTTTGACATTAAGTTTAGTCAGGTTTGTACTTAACACTGACACCTTCATAAGAAAATTATTTCATCCTCGCAGTTTTGTCATATGCTTTAATGTGGTTCCTATGATAAGCCCAGTTCTTTGCATTTCATCCCTAGACGCACTAAATTTGGTTGGGATTGTAATATTTGTTGAAAACATCATGATTATGACATTATGTGCTGTCCAAGAAAGGATTTTACCCTGATATATTGGTTTTCCATATGATGATTAGTGTAGGTCTTCCTGTTCCTCCATGTACACATCCTCAAAAATGTGTTAGTGATGCTTAATTGGAATTCATTTTCAGGTTTGCACATACTAATCCACTGCATATGGACGTGTTCCAAACCATAGCACAATGTGAGGCAGAAGTGGTAGCTATGACGGCAGCACTACTTGGCAGCAAAAACAAAGCTTCTGGAGGAGAAATATGCGGTAACATGACTTCAGGAGGAACTGAAAGTATATTATTGGCCGTGAAATCATCCCGTGACTATATGAAAGCTAAGAAGGGAATCAAAACACCAGAAATGTAGGCCAATTTCAAACACCTTGTTTTTTTATTAATTCCTGGTCTGCAAGTTGTTAATGTGAGTGATTTTCTTCCCAAGCACAGGATCATACCTGAATCTGCACACTCAGCATATGACAAGGCAGCACAATATTTCAACATCAAGCTGCGGCGTGTTCCAGTAAATAAAAATTTTCAAGCTGATGTCAAAGCAATAAGACAGCAGATTAACAAGAACACTGTTTTGGTACACATTTGTAAACCCTTTTGTTTCATTTTCTTTTGTTTCATTTTGTCATTCAACACCTTGAGCTCTTGCCCTAAGAAACAGCTCCAGTGTTGATGTTGTCATCATATTAAATGCTCTAACATAAGATTTACTTACCAGTAGGCCTAATATTGATACCATGATACTGCAGATTGTTGGATCTGCACCTGGGTTTCCTCATGGTATTATTGATCCTATTGAGGTGAGTGATCTACACACCCACTACCTTCTCATTTCTCAATTTATTCAAATTTATCAATGTTCAGTATCATTTAATGCCCAAAATATCAAAATTGATTTTGTAGGAGCTTGGTGAATTGGCATATAGCTATGGAATATGTTTCCATGTTGACCTTTGTCTTGGTGGCTTTGTATTGCCTTTCGCTCGTAAGCTAGGGTATATCTTTTTCCCAAGCAACTGTTTTTTCCTCAGTAATTACTGGTTTGTTTGCCATTTTTGCCATTATCCCTGAAACTCTTACAAATGCCTCTTTGTTTATACAGAGCCTGCAAATATCACAAATTTGTGGCCCTTTTTATATTTCTGTGAAATGTAAACTACCAGAAGTTATTCTAATGCTTGAATAATAACTATTTGGGGCTAAAGCTTGATTGTGAAATTCTTGGATAGCATTTTGGCTGTGGGGCTTTTTTTCTCCTTAAAGCATAGTTGATAAGAGAGAAATAAGATTGCAGACAATTTACAAAATTAACTGGTTTGGCAAGAAAGATGATTGTAGCCTTGTCTCTTAGTTGTCGAAAAATCATTTCAACTCAAAAGCTTAGGTGTATTCCCAAGAATGGTTTTATATTAATGCCCATAACACTAATTACTTGATCCAAGAGGGTGCAATTGATCGAAGACTAGTCTATATTGAGGTCATAATTAAGCTCTAAGTTATGTAGGTCCACGAGAAGGATGTTAGTTTCCTGCAAGAAAAAAAGAGTTATCTTTCCTGTTGGAAATTGGACAGGGAAATGCAATAAATGGTGTATATTGAACAATGTTGCCCTAGTTTAAATCATTTCTCAAAATCTGACACTCAGGGGACCATGAGGCACTCTGTTCATGGTAGATGGTGCTCAACAAAGAATGTATGTCTATGGTGAGACCCCATCACCATGGGCAGCGCTATGGGGTCTTGGTTAAGGGGTTTAGAGCCCTTATTCTACCTTGAACTTCCTTTTCTTTCTAGGTCTATGCAAAGGGTCCAGTCCAAGTTTCCACTATGCTTCACCAGGACAACATATGACCATTGTTGAACTTCAATGATAGTTGTAACTGGCTCTGTTATTATTCTACATCTGTCTGTTGTGTGCTTTATAGATTTTGGTACACGGTATGAAATATCAGATTGTCAGTTGCTCTCTCATTTTCTTGCTCTGGCTTTTCCGCAAGTTCAGGTTTTCTTCCCATTTCAGGTACCCGATTCCACCTTTTGATTTTTCTGTTAAAGGAGTAACCTCAATATCAGCGGATGTGCATAAATATGGACTGGCACCAAAAGGAACAAGTGTAGTTCTATACAGAAATCATGATATTAGAAAGGTAAAAACTATAGTTTTATCTGTAACTCTAGGCATGAGTGATGTATGTCTCTCTATTTCAAATTTGGATCCTGAACTGGCTGTACAAATGTTGATGAAAGATAATATACTGGTGCTTTTAGTTCTCACCACGCTGCCTGGCATTGCAGAACTAGTGTTCAGTTCCTTGACTTGTGGATCTCTTGTGTAGGTCACATAGTTAATTATTTGTTCCCTTTTTCATCATCAGTGATTCAAATTGCAGAAATCTTGCATCACTCACATTGTTAATAATCGAGATCCATATCAAATGTGTTACTTGACTTGTGGATTTCATGTTTTTTATTGGTGGTTCTTTTGTTTTAAATTCTTGATTTTTTTTTCTGATATGAGTTTCTTGTGATGACATCTTGGGGGGCATGCTACTGATAATTTGTTCGCTTGGCTGTTTCCCAACAGCATCAATTTGTTGCTGGTAAGTTTTACTATTTATCAAATAGATTATCAAACAAATGAGGCCTTATTTTTTGGATGATTTTCAAGACCTACTTTAGTAAATTTCCTGGGCATTCATAAGCATTATCAACATGGGAAAGAGGCAGAGTTTATCTTAATATCAAGTTTTATACAATAGGCTTTTCTAGTTGGCTGTTTGAAGCCTGTGCTTCTGGTATTCTAATTGTGTTTTCATTGTGTTGTTGTTGCAGTGACTGAGTGGTCAGGTGGGCTCTATGTCTCTCCTACTATTGCTGGAAGCAGGCCTGGAGGTTTGATTGCTGGGGCTTGGGCGGCGTTGATGGCTCTGGGGCTAGAAGGTACTCTTTATCACTATCACTAAAGGGCAACAAGCTTCAAAAGTATCATGTTGTTTTCCCCTACTGCCTATCCAGATGTTCCATTGAATGCTTCTGTTTAACCTGATGTTTCATTACATCCTGTAGGGTACCTGGAAAACACTAAAGCAATAATGGAAGTATCAAAGAGAATACAGAAAGGGTCTGTGTTGTTTTTAACTTCATTTTCCTATTTTCTTGGATTGTAAATTCGTTGAACAATTGAGAATGATTCATTCTTTTTACAGGATTAAAGAAATACCAGAGTTATTTATCATTGGAAGGCCAGACATGACAATTGTGGCATTTGGATCTAATGATCTAGACATATTTGAAGTCAATGATATCATGTCATCCAAAGGCTGGCATTTGAATGCATTGCAAAGACCCAACAGGTAGGTTTTTGTTTTTGAAGGAGAACTGTGTTTATATAGGGCATTTATGCTTGGTTCTCCCATGTCCTCATTATTCTTGTTAGAAGATAGCCACCTCTGGCGCCAAGCTATTGTTCATTGATGTGAGGCATTCGATTTAATATTATTATTCTAATTGTTTGCAGTGGCTGGTATAAGTAGTTTATTCTCTGTTGTATTTCAGTCTCATGAATTGCTTCTGAGCATGCAATTATGAGCATATTTTTATACACTGATTACAATTTTTCATGTGGTTGAATCAGCATTCATATCTGCATTACCCTTCAACATGCACCTGTTGTTGAGGACTTCCTCCGGGATTTGAAGGAATCTGTACAAACTGTAAGTTGTATTCACCAAAGGAGTTATCAAAGTAACTCTTGTAATTTACTCATCTTTAGGGTTGTTATTTTTGCTTTTGGGAGGTGCTAGTGGGAAGGACCTCCGGATATGGTTTCACTCGTTTGATTTTTCATTTTTCGTCCCTTTTTTTTTTCTGAAATCTTCCAGGTGAAAGAGAATCCTGGTCCAATAAATGGAGGCCTAGCTCCAATATATGGTGCTGCTGGGAAGATACCAGATAGAGGCATGGTTCAGGAATTGCTGGTGAACTACATGGACAGTACATGCTAATGACATTTCCATGCTATGATTTCGTCTGTTCTTTTTTCCTTTCATTGTTTTTTGCACCATTGATTTGTATTAGAACGTGTTGGTGAAGTGAGGCAAACTGAAACAGCACAAGAAATAGAGCAATCACATGTAACACGAAATTATGCCTCCTATGGTTACCATACAATAATTTCAATTCAGAATTTTATCACTCAATTTTTTTTTATATAATCAAAACTGAATATTACAACACAAAATTATGCCTAATGGGTTACCATACAAAAAAATTCAATTTAGAATTTTATTACTCAGCTCTTAAAAACATTATTAACAAAGTTTTTTTAAAAAATAATAATAAAAGAGTAACTAAATAGGAAAAAAATCCTAAATTAACTAGAAAAAATATGGCAAATTCATCTAGGTTTTACCTGAAAACCTTCCCAGCTTATGGCTGGATAAAAAAAAATTATGCCATTCTGTGTATTTTCTGAATTATGAAATATATAGTGGAAGATATTGCTCGTTTCCTGTTGTCCTAAATCCCTTTCAGTCGTATGATGCTTGGGCCAACTGCCAACTACCAACTTAACGAGGGAGTAATTGAAATGGTTAAATTCCATTTTCATGCTGATGTAGAAGCTAAAGGTTCTCAGTGAGGATCCGATACTAGATGGGAATTGACCTAGAAAGATTATATGAATGAGGATGTGATACTAGATGGGAATTGATCCAGATAGATTGTGTAAATGAAGAGAATGCAAACTAGAGATCCACTTCCGCCAATACCCAAAAGAATATGGAAGACTTGCTTTCTGAAACTACCCACAACAAAGTATAAAAAAAAAAACAAGAAACCAAAAAAATTCAGCCAAGCTAAGAAAATATTTTTATCTCTACACCATATTATTAAATACATACTGTATCACATCACACCATAATGTTAAATCACGGTTTCAGCTTACGATTGTTGTGGTCGCGATTGCGGACTTCATAGATGTTGAATAATGGGTTATAAGCATTGTTGCTGTACGTGAATTTATATGTAAGTCGTAATGAACTTTAATAACACATGATTTGCTAATAGATTTTCTAAATATACATAATAATAGCATTTGTAGCAGATAAAGATTATATAAACAGCATATTATAACTATAATGAAGAAGGGGGAAAAATGAACTTGAAATATAAGAAAAAATAAAGTTCGTAAGTAGACTGTTCTTATCAATATAACAGCTAATAATGGTATATAACTTTTTATTTTTATGAATTGCCAATAACATTATTAAAACACCGAAAAGTAGCAACGTAGTGCTCCGTATTCCGTTATATAACAAGGTTATTACGTGGGTGTGTGTTGGGATGATGCATGGGGTAATGTTTTTCACAAAATTACGGTGCTCTGATGAATCTTGGGGCATGAAGGTGTCTCTGTCGATGTTTTACATGTAAGCAATTTCACCGCATACTTTTTTCTACTCATTGTGAAACTTTCTCTGATCTCCATACTTTACCTTTCGGTATCCTGGCCATCAAGTGTTCTTTCTGTATTTTATTTAAAAGAGAACAAATATCGTCTGTCTTGGTCACTCTGGCAAGTGATTCGCTTCATTGTTTTGGATAGGTCACCAGTGTAGTCATTCATGTATATAAAGGGTCTGCAAGGTTGAGGATGAGGCTCACCTGCTACCCTTTTTCATCCTGTATGATTCCCAGCTCATGTGTGTAGTCACAGTCAAGGATGATTTTAACAATTAGATGGTAGGGACACCTCCATGAATATGCTCCCCTTGAAACAGATTTAGCACATTAAATTATGTATCAATCTGGTTTATAGGGATACGGCCAACAATGACCCAGAAGACTACCCATATTAAAGACTGGAAAAAGTTGAACTACTCGTAAATGGATAAGATTTGACAAAATGTAGCAGCTTGACTGCTGCAAATGCCTCTTAGAGCTCCAAGACAAAAATCTATAATCAAAACATGTGCACGAATCAGGAGGCTATCAACAGCAAAACAGAATAGTAGACACATGATAGCTGGTATCAGAACCAAAAGCAACACATCTGCAATACAGTCCTTGAATAGTCTTAATAATGATTAAGCTTAGCGTGGGTTCAATTCTTCTGCTGTGTGACCATATCCTAGACCCACAATAGCAAGACTTTCTTCTTCTTCTTCTGCCTTTTTTTACAAGCTTCGTATGGAGCCATTTTTAATAACAATCGTTAATTTAATGTGTCATTTAGTGCTGTTTAATATGTTCTGCGCTTAAATCCAGTTTTATTGTTATGTTTTCTTTCACTATCTCACCATACATGAGTGGTTAATTTGTTGCACACTTAGAATAACTTGCTGCATTTCCAAACGAAGCCTTAGTGTTACTGTTGGTCACTCCTGTGTAAAAAAGCTTTGGCAGCTTGAGCTACCTTTTCCTGTGTAACTTGCTTGTACCCTTCTGGCTCGGTTTGGTGTGTGACCTCTTTGTCTGGGGCCAATCTGTCGTTTGCAGCTCATTTACCCCAAGAAATGACGGCTGACATTCGAAATTCATTTGGATTATAACTGCCATATGCTTACCGCAAACAGATATACCTTACATTACATGACAATCACTCAAAAGGCAGGTTATTGTGAGAACTGCCCTTTTTATTTATTTTTCCCACACGAGTTCTTCATAATATAATAATCTCACTCACATATTACAAGCAACAATCACCTATAAGGAAATGTTCTCAAACCCAACGTTACTTCTTTCCAATTGAAGGAGATACTTTAAAACCACACTTGACAGCTGCATTTGCCTTTCACAGCTCCAAAACCAGGTCTGCAAAGCAAAACACACAAACTGAATGAGGACAGTTACAGTTTCCACCAAAACAAGCACAAAATTAGACATATGATGCCACGTTCTGATGCTAAAATTAGATGATCCACACTATGTCCCTGAACAATCAATCTTCACAATGGTTGAAAATAACATGGAGACCATAGAAGAAGTCACACTTAAAAGAATCTAGAGTAGAATCTCAAACAGAAGAATATCGCATGTAATGTCAAAGAACAGATGTGTTTGTGTTTTCATTGATCATAAAGAGTCAGAAACTGATCCCAGCCATATTTTCCAGAACTCGAGTTCTAAACAGTCAAGTTGTGATGACCATAAATTTAGTGAACATGTAACTTGAAGGTTGATTACCCAATTATGGTCCTGTAAAAAAGCAGTTCTGTCAGGGATACTTACAGTCTGCATCTGTTTTAATCCAGCATTCCCTGCTTTCGTTAGATTCACAGCCCGTAAACGTGAAGTGGGGTGGGTTAGATTGACTCTTGAAGCGTCTTGTGCTCCTCCTTGAAAGGGTTCGAGGAACTATGGTGATGTCCTCATTCGGGAGTACCTGACCCCCATTGTTGTTGCTCTTCTTATTCTCATTTTTTTGGGGCTTGCCGGCCTTCCTCGTGGATGTTGAGCTTTCAGGATGAACTTTCCTGTGGAACATGTGTAGGATCTGCATACCACACATCAAGCAGAACTTCACAACTCAGGATATTGCACTTATTCAGTAAAACTGAAAATATGCACACAACTTTATCGGGGTCCAAAAAAATGTTCGGTGCACGATTATATGTGCAATACTTGATCTGTATTTTCCTGTCTTCGTGTTTGTTTTTTTAATGAGGTCGTTTCAAGAATTTTCTAAGCATTTTGAAGAACATATGGCTGGGAGATAAAAACTGTTAGAGTTGGTGAATTGCGTCACTTTTGCCTAATTCTTCTTTTCAAGTTCATTAGATTGTCAGCAGGTCTCGAGTAAAGCAACAGGGACAGTATCTGTATTCCCTCATCTTACAAACCCCCCATCGCAATCCATTGGGATTTGAAATTGGGATTCTCGAATTGGCCTACTAATTATATATACTTCCAATAATATTTTAGTTTAGAAGTTATGATACCTGTAGACATACCTTGCTCAGTTTTGTTTCTGCTGAAGCAGAATCAAGAGTTCCTCCTCCAGCTGAAGTAGAGCTCCTAGAAGAAGCATGGAGCATTTTCTTCTTCAGAGTCTTTTTCATGAGATTCACGGCAGATTTATCAGCTTCCTTCTCCATGCGCTTCTCCTCTCTCTCAAATTTAATCCCAGAATTTTCCTCTGCTATTTTTGTTTTCTGAAATAGCTCGCCAAGTGATGTCCTGTGTTCCTTCTTTGCCACAGGTGTTGTCTCTGAAAGTTCAATTGATGATCCGAAGAGATATCCCTGCAGGGGACAGACTGCATTGGAATCTCGCCCTTCCATTGGCTTGCCACTGAGTGTAATAGTGCTGCCATGACTGCTTCTTCCAGCACTAACATAACTGTTCCTTCCTGATGAGTCATTGCAGCAATCTTCTGCCAGAACCTTTTCCAACTCATCATTAATGAGCTTCAGTTCATTCTCTGTCACCTCAGTCTCTTTCTCAGTTATATTCTCGACAGAGATGGGAAATGTTGGTGTTGATGGGTCAGTGTTGACTGGCTCTGAACCAAAGGTACCGATTGCCAGAAAACCATGGAATAGCTCGGATATTGCAGCTGATGATTCTTCTTCGTAGTCTCCTTCTTCTTCCTTTTCTTCTTCTTCTACTCGAGCTGCTTCTAAGCCAGAAAAAGAATTTCGAAGCTGCTCTTTCTGGGCTTGCCTAAATGTTCTGGTCCCATAGTTCGGTTTTCTGTAGTGTTGGTGGTCATCAAGTGATGGCTGTCCAGTAAGGCAATTGCAAGCATTGCCTGCCACACACACACACACACACACACACAAAAGAAGGAAAACGTTAAATGAACTTGATTCCAGTAGTGCATTTTGGCAGGAATGCCATGCCTCGGTCCGTAACCGTATTTTGCTAAACTAAGGTACAAAATTTATCATTTCTTCTGCGTTCGGGGTCTTATGGATGGTATTCCAGTCATAATAGCACGCAGCATGGAAAGCTATCGCCTTTTCCGAAAGTCTGGAAATAATTCTATTATAATATGCACATCATTTTTGTTTTCCTTCGGTAGTGGCATCGCACATCAGGTCTCTCATGATGGTTAACTACCTTTGCTAGGAGATTAATAAGATCCTGAAAGCCAAGAATCTGTCTTCTGTGCAAGTGTATGATCGGAGTCATGCATGGCAACCTATTAATTTTGCACCTACATTTGGCCTCTTCCTCTACATGGATAATCTTCTACCCTCTCAAAAATCTAATGGTCATCATTTCTATGTTCATGCCTATTGGAAATAGGAAATGTTTTGCAGGAAAACAAAAATGGAAGATACCTACCAATAGCAAATTCCTTCAGTGGTTCACTACCATTTTGCCGAAGCTTACGGTGCATCCAACCTAGTAACTGCAATAAAGTGGGATTCAGCAATTAGATCAAGAAGCATTGAGAAAGATTAATACTTTCATTTTCACGAGTATATTAGAGTTTACCTTCATCTTTCTTCCTCTCTTGAGAAAACCTCAGTTTCAATCACTTTGGTTGTTATGAGGGGCTAGGATAGGAGTTGCATTTCATAATTACAAGTCGAACTGTTTATGAATAAAATATCAAATCCAACCTGGAAGCTCCAATGATCTCAGATGAAGGTGGCTAGAGAGAACCACAGAGATAATTCCAAGATTCGGGTTGGCCATTCCTTGTCAAGATCAAATAATGTGGCCAAATGGACAATGGGTCCTGGACCTTATGAGCATATGTTTCTGTATAAGCCATGTACTCGTTTGGGTATGAGGTTGATAATTTATTTATTTTTACATGATTTCACATTGATCATTATATCTTTAGCAGCGTTGCAACATCTTATCTGTTACAAATCTGATAGACCTGTATTTGCAGGTGCATTTTAATGGCATTAGCTGTAATAGATGGCCCATGTATGTGCCTTTCGAATTTGACATGTTTACACGCATGCAATTTCTATATTGTTTTAATATTACTAACTGTTACTCCTATGGTACTCTACTAGTTACTTCGTGGAAAGACTTCAAATGCAAAAGCGGGGACGGAGAAGAACATCATGTCGGAGTTTAATGAGTTCAAGGACAAACTGACAAAGAAGAAGATCTTTTCTTATCGGGTTACAATAAGCTGAATTATCCTTCTGCTTTTTCCTTGGTCGACCTCAGGGTGGGGTATTTTAATTTCTGAAAGTCTCTTATCAGATGAACAATACTGAATTGTGATTATATTTAATAAGTATCTTGATTCTGCATTTTCTTTTATCGTAAACTTTGCCATGTTTTGCTTTCGCAGTAAACATCATAGGCATGGCTAAAATCTAAACCTTTTCACAGTTGTTGTGCCATGGAGCTCCTAAGAGCCTGGTTTTACTCATGCCAGGTAACACTACTATTAATCACATTCAGGCCGTATGATCTACACCGCTTCCTGGAAATTTCTGCCGTGGATGGCTAATTAAGTTGCCAAAAATACTGATCAAGTTGTGTGTTTTCAGAGTAAGCCATAAAAAATTATAGTATATCACAATCATTAGACGTGTTTTCTTAGCTCGTTTGGAAAAAGTCTGTTGCCTGTTGGCTATAAAACACTGACCGTGCCCCACAGGCAACTTTATGAACAGGAGTCAGCTGAAAAATGAGGAAAGTGTTTTTAGCTTAGAGGCATAAGGTATAGCTAGAGACATCCTTGATGAGAACAACAATCTTTCCACGATAGTCAAGTAGCATTATAGTATCGAGCAACTTTGGTTTCAGTAGGTGTATAGGAGGGTTAAAAAAAAAAGACTTTTTAATGGATTCATATAAAACTATTAATCAAATATTTCTAAATTAATAATTGAGACAAAACGCAAAACACATAATAAAAATAAATGTAGTGCACACTGTGTAAAGCTCCATTGGAACAAACAGATAGTTTCGATAAAAGATAAAAAAATTCAAAATGATTTCTGTGATGACAGCGCTTGTAAACCATTTCTGAGTGAAACTGCATTACCTCAGCTCACATGTTCTTTGGCTTTCTGAAGCCTGTATTTGGGCAAACTTCAGTTCTAATAACTATCTACTAGTGCTTGGTCTACATCACCTTCCATGTTAATACCTGTGGCTTCGAGTGGATATCTAGAAGAATTTGCTTCCATAAATTTATTTTAACAAAAAAATCCTGGCAGAAAATACTCTATAAATCCTAAATACTAAAGAAGCTTTGCCAAGGACGGAAGCTGGTAAAGAATTGTACTGCTGATTGATTGATATGCTATTTAATCGATCACCATCGATTTGATTTTACTTTTTAAAGTTAATCAAAGATAACTGGGCCATATATTTTGATATTGCATACAGGGTAATTTCATGATCTCAGGATATTGTTCCCTCTTAATTTGTGTACTATCAAATTGATCTTTGGAGAAGAATAAAAGTATGATGATTATCTAAGAATAGAGATTTCAGAAAATACTCACTAATGATGGTGTTATAAAAAAAAAAGGTGAACCGATTAAACCATAAAAACCGAGAAGAAATTAATTAAAAAACCAAACCGAAAAAAAACCAATCAAACCAATTTAAAAATCATAAAACTAACTTGATCCGGTTTGGTTTTAAAAACTGAAATTGAATAACCAAACCGACCCAATGTAAATTGTAAATCCAAATAAAAAACTGACTGGCTCAATTTCATTAACCCTAAAAACTTTCCCCCTTTCCCATTAAAAACAACTGCCAATTGTTTTTCTCTCTTATTCCATCTCTCTCCTTCATTATCTCTCCTGTTGAAGCTGAGAGGTATTATAAAGAACCTCCATCTCCCATGATTTAGTCTTTTCTATTACTCTGTTGCCTTTATTTGTCGATTATTGGTCTTGGTTAACGCTTTTTTTTTTCTTTATCTCAAATGTGTTGTTTTCTCTTCCAGTTTTCTAAACTATTTAAACTCTCATTTTATATTTCTTAGCCGTTTAGAAAATAAAATACCTTTAACACATGCTTATTGTTTTATTTTGGCAGGTTCGTTCTTGTTGCAATTAGACTGGGATTATCTTCTATTCTGATCACTAAAACTCCCCATGTCCATGCTTGCAAATTTCAATGAAAATTTGTTGCTATAACTTTATATTTTCACCCTTTTTTATTGTTTATTGGCCGTTGTTTCTTAGTGTGATGCTCATATTATTTTTTCTTTTGAAAATACAGAACATTCAGATAAGTAACTAACACCTTATTTAGTAATGCAATAAAAAAATGACTAAGAGATTAAATTTTCCAGTTACAAAAAAGAAAAACAAACCTGACTGAACCCAATATGTTCTGTTTGAATCGGTTTTTGGTTCAGTTTGGTCTATTTTCCTAAAAAAATTCATCTCCCAGTTCAGTTGAAATTTTGGACTCAACCCGAACAGAACTGGACCATGAACACCCCTATTGCTTATCATAATTCAATGGTAAAAAGAAAGTGTGGTTAGGAGTTTCAAAATTAAAGATTAAAAAAAATAAATTGATTGGGATAGTGAAACTACTGTGTATATAGATTCAGTGCACTATGGATGAGAATAATGTAAATATTATTTTGCCCTTCCCAAAAGAACTCTTTTACATAGCTTTTGGGGGTAAAATTGTAATTGCATAAGGACCAATTGGTCATTATCATTTTAATTAGGGTCAAATATGTCTTTTTCTTTTTAATTGCATAATAGAAATACTAGAATGCCCTTGAAATAATAATAATAAAAAAAAACTAGCTTTGATGTAGGGGCGAATTCATCTTTTTCTTTAAAAATGCATAGTTAATTTACTTGGTCAACCCTTGAATCATGAATTTTTAAACTTGAGTCTATAGGCTTATTCATCTTTTCATTATGATATTTTTGCAATTATAGGGTCAAGACATGAACAAATTCATCTTTTAATTTAAAAATGCATAAAGAATTTACTCGGTTACACCTTGAATAATAAATTTTTAAACTATGATTTAAGGGTTTATTTGTCTTTTTATTGTGTTTTTTTTTTTTTTGTAATTTTGGAGTCAAGACATGGGCAATTTTGTATTTTAAAAAAAATAATTAATATTGAAACAATAAATTTTGTTAAAGCATGCACAACACAGGCCAACATGTGAGGCCACTTTGCACGCTTAAAATAGCGCATGCGATGAAGGTTGGAGGTGGAAAATAAAAAAAAATTAAATATCTTGTAAAAAAATAAAAAAAACTGAATTTAAAAGAAAAAACATCAATTCTTAAAAAAAAAAAATAAGAGGAAAAAAATAATTTTTTTATTTATTTTTCCTTTTATTTTATTTTGGTTTAAGATTTGATATTTTTTCTTTTGAATTCAGTTTTTTTTTATTTCTTTTACAAAATATTTAATTCTTTTTTAATTTCACCCAGCCGAGTTTACTGTCGGAATCACAACTTTTTCTTGTTTTTCTTAAAACACACCATCACTCTTGGCATTTATTTTTAACACTAAGATTTTTTTCTAGCCCGCCGTGAAGCGATGATCTCGGACTAGTAAATTACTGAACCGAGTTAAGAAGTTGGCAGCAAGAAAAGCAGATTTCAGGGAAGGGGAATATGAGCAATCCCCTAAGACATATTCTCATGAATTCGGCAGCCATGAAAACAAAGATGGGAGATTTTGGGTTTGTCGCGCAATTTTATGCCGAGACAGTACTCTCATCATAAAAATTAAAACCGAGCAAGACTAATGAGGATGTCAATTTGTCTCTCTATACATAGCTATGAAATTTAGTGTCAATACTATTCAACATAGTAAGAAGTGGCTCCGCTGTCACACGAGAGAATAAAATAAATATGGAAACGCATATAATCACAATAAAAATTAATAAGATATGTATTTTATGTCATGATTAATTAAATGTTAAAACAATTATATATTAAATAATAACTTACTTTGTTAAAGAGAGTCTTCTAGTTTATATTAAACATAATGTTAATGTATTTTTGTTAATTAAAGACACATTACTTATTTGGAATAAAGATTTTTTAACATTATTTTATTTTTTCATTCATAGTCGTAGACGTGTCTAGTCCACTACTAGAGTTTAATAGGTTCTAAACTTTTAATTACCACTTATAAATTTTATACAAAATAAATAGATAGTAATACATAGTATTAATTTAGGGGGGGAAAACATTACGTACCTGATATATGGATATTTTTAAAAATAAAATGCTCTGGAAATGAAAGCTTGCATATAGAGGGAGCAAACCATGTGTTTGCATCCAAATTATGGGTCAGGTGAGTTTCTGTTCCACCCTCTTTTGATTACCAACATGAAACTAGAATACGAACCCGTGGAAAGTTTACCGCCACGAACATGAGGGGAGCCGACTATGCAGGAGACACTAGAAAAGGTCATCCATTCCCACTTAACATTTTCCTATCATCAGGTCCAGACATTCAGATGCCCACGGTGATACGAGTGCAGGTCTGATCCCGAATTACGGTGGTGTTTGTCACTATCCTAGTGAACTCTCATTTTCGAATCAATTTTGAAGATGGTGGGGCTACCTTTAGTTCTCCCTCTGTTGACCAGGAGGGTTTTTGCTACCAAGCAGCAAAGATAGCGTCAAGCAAGTGGTGCTGATAATGCACAAACGGAGTCGTGAATGAGGATGACTTCATATTCTTGAATTCTTGCAGGCGGTGTCGATCCTACTAGACGATTGAATCTCGAATAATCGAACATGGTAAAGTACTGGATCATCTTCGTCAACTTCAATTGTGGATAGTATCGAATAGCCATTTAAAGCCTTAAAACTGTAAGGTCATGGATAGCGCAAATAAATGTAGACAGTATCCCAATCATGGCTGAGAGCGAGAGGCTCTGATCAACCTCAATTAGCAAAAAAACTACGAGACAAATCATCCCAAATCAGCAATGGTCTTGATGCTGTTTTTGGTTTTCAGGACCTGGGGCCTTTTGAGCTTGTCCTGGATTGCGGTAAAGGAGGCCGATCATCACTCTGTACCTGCCCGACTGATCCTCGACATTCATATGCTTCTGTGCAGAAGAAATCAAGGAGGAGAGTGACAGATTCCGGTTTTGATCATAATCCATCCAGAGTTGTCATTTCTGATTTTGTCTGAAAAACCTTCTGTAAGGAGTCCTCATTTCAATTCAATCGCAGGTTTCATATAGTTATTTATTTTCTATTTTGGTTTAGGATGTTCATTATTTTAATTGATTGATTCAAGCATAATTTACAGTTCAGAGATTTATGCTCTGATCAAGGAGTAATTGCACCAGAGATATCCGGAGAAAATGGCGCTCTCATTTATTTCTTAAACTTTGAAGTTTTCGCCAGGCGAAGAAAATAATGCATGCGCAACTCCCTCAGAACTATTAAGCTTAGCTGGTTGGCGATAGCTTGATACTGTGAAAGCCGCTTGCAATTTGGAATTGGGAAATTGCTTGTTTTGTATCTAATGGTTCACTGAACCATAAACTCACTGCATCAATAATTAAATGGCTGTTGCGGGATTGCAAGGAAAATATTGGGAAAGAAAATATGCGTTTGGAATAAAATGATCTTGGTTTTCTTAATAGGTCCAAAACCATATAATTGTTCTCCATTATATGCATTTACAGTTGCAGGTTTATCAATACACAGTACATTACAATAGAGTACTAAAACATTCAACACGGTAGTAATGGTTTATCGGCAGAATTCAAATGTTGCTAGCTAGTGTTGATAAGATAAAGAAGATGAGGAAGAATTTGGGTGTTAACTCTACATTTGTAATTTATTTCTTTGAAAAATAAAGGTAATAAAGTTTGTCGTTCTTAAAGTTTTACAAGACTTTTAAAATAGACTTAAAAACTCTACATTCACTATAAAATAAATAAAAAACCAAAAGCATAAAAAAAATTAAAACAAAATACAAAAAAAAAACCTAGAAAAAATAACAAAATTAACTCAAATAACAACTTTCTAATCTAATTTAAAAGGTTTAATAGCCCGATGAGCGACACGGTTCTTCTATAAGAAAAATTATATATAAAATTACCTGAAAAAATTTAAATCTAGTCCAACAATCAAATTTTCTATTATCATTATTTTAAACCACTACTCTAATCTAGTACAATTAGACCTTTTTTTATACCCAAACATATTTTACAACTCAAAAAAATATTAGCATAATTTATCTGGTTTAAATTCTCATCTAATTATGATAAATTCACATCCATGTACTAAAAAAATTTAGTTTCTAACATTCTAGCTCCATCATATAAATAAAAATGCACATCAAGGTAAATCATTGAAGGCACATTGCGTTGATTATCATGACTTTCAAATAATCAAGAATTAACGTATCCTATTAGATTAATTGGATAACTACGGGGGATGTTAAAAAAATATCCTAGTATACTTAACTAGTAAAATCTTAAAAAATATATCAAGGCACTTAACCTACGAGGGAATGTTAAAAAAAACCCTAGTATACTTAACTAATAAAATCTTAAAAAATATACTAATACACTTAACGATTAAAATTTATTTTCAAGAAATTATAGTACAAGATATTTTTTAAAATAATTTTTTATTTAAAAATATATTAAAATAATATTTTAATATTATCATATTAATACTATTAAAAAAAACTAAAAAATATTAATTTAATATTAAAAAAAACAAAAAAACAAAAACAAAAACTTTCTCAAACGCCGTCGATATAATAGTTTGTAAAAATGTCGCGTCTAGTTGGCAGCAATATTAATTATTAACATGATCCTTATGGCAGCATCCATCACCATCTGATGGGACGTTATGTTGAATTTGATTAAACCATTGTACCCACCACCCAAGCGCGTTCTTTAACTATTTAGTTTTGTTTTTTAAAATATTTTTTATTTAAAAATTTATTTTTGATATTAAAATATTAAAAATTATAAAAATACTAAAATTATTTCATTTAAAGTAAAGAAAATAAAAAGAAATTCAATTTTTTAAAAAAAGAAAGAGAAAAAACAATCTGCCTCTATACAGCTAATTGGATTGCATTTACAAGCATCTACAACATTCCACAATCTCATTAAGAGAGGAGAGTGGATGCCGTCTATCTCATTTGTTTAGTTGCTGCAATGACTGGTGAAGGTAGGAATTTTTTATTGTGTGGAGGAGGGGGTGGATATGCTGGGGTGAAAAAGAAGTCACCCACAGTTTGAATTAAATAATAAAAGTCAGCAAGTAACCTGCCAATTTTGAGAAGGTCGTATTTATGGAGGGGGGGTGAACCTTCAGCCGGTCACCACTCACCAGCTCCTCTTCGCTCCGCCTCTGTTGGTAAAATTATATATGTGATATTTACACGTAAGATAATTTTAATATGTTAATCATGGAAAGTTAATAGAATATATATATATATATATATATATATATATATATATATATCCTGTTTTAAATTGATTAAATGTTGAAATAATTATCTATAAAATTAGCGCTATCAAATAAAAAATAAAGTGTTTTCTAGTCTATATTAAGCATTTAGGTTATTGTGTGTATGGATGGAAAATACACGGACTTTCCATTAAACTTTTGTTTATATTTAGACTAAAAATTCATTATATGTAACCTAACTTTTACATTTGCATGTATCCATCATGAATATATACATAGAGGGCTTGTCGAATTTTAATTTGTTCTGTGGGAGCATGCATGTGATATCCTTTCAAATGAATGGATCTTGTTAAACATGGGATCGATATCTAAGAGAGAGAAATCACTGTCCAGTTGATGTTTTTGTATCATGCATGCAGGAGTGTCTGTGTGATACATACATTTGAAACATGTTCTTTAGTTTTTATATCTTAGCAGTGGTGAAGTTCAGGATTGGCCACATGAAGATGATATCGGGACTCATGTCCGAATCGTTTCTAAACATACGCAGGGGTTGGTGGTCGACTCAATCCATCCCGTCCTGGTCAATATCCAAATTAACCTGCTCTTTTGTCATTTGATTCAAGGTTCATGGATTTAGAAAGGTAACGTCTGACAAGTCCTTCACAAGTTCAAGAATCAGAGGGAAATTGTCAAAAAGTGCAGTCTATTATTAGATATATGCATCAAAACTTTCCTTCTCTATTGTGTCCTGCAACCACTGCTCCGAATACAATAACTCCAGCTAGCTTAATTATTGAAGATCAGTCGCTGCATAACACGTGAATGCCTCCGAGTCTCAGGCAAGAAAGCCAAGAGGAATGGTTAAAAATGTGACTTGACATCTGGGAAACTAGGCTAACTTTGCCTAAGAGAAACAGGCAGGGTTCGATATTCACCGAATGCGTTTTCGGCACCTAGTAGCTGTCAGATGCACTTTAGGTCTTTCAATAAATGACATTCTACTTTATCTTATGATCCGATTGTTTACTATGGTTTTGTAATTTTAAACCAACTATATATTAAACTTGAAATCAAGGTAATTTAAAGCATTAAACTGAAAATTAGAGCATTATGATTCTTGTAATTTCTTTCTACGTCTTACATAATAATCATCCATCTTCTAGTACATTATTCTCAACCAGAAGTTGGGAATTCCATAGATGATTAATATTCTCAGTATCAGAATTGAAGCCAGAGATCTTAATAATTTTCAAGTCTATTAATTGGCTTATTCCAGCTTACTGCTTGGCATTCTGAAAATTACTACTCTTCGCTTGTAATCAGGAGCATCAATATCGCATGCAAATAAAACATTGTATGCACCTTTCAATAAGAAGAAGAAGAAGAAGAAAGACTAGCAAAACTATATTCTAAGGATTGTTTTTCATCTCCAATTTTAGTTCAGACTTTTTACTTTATGATATATTAAGTATCTAATTTGTCAAACAAGGATTTCTATATATAATTAGCATAATCTTTATTTCCTAATACATACCTTTTACAGTGAAGCCATTACATCATAAAAGAATAATAAAATAGCAGTAATAATTTATGATTCATAGTTTGTGACCATATATGGCCCGTGCTTTGCTAAGCCCAGCCCAAATGTTTTTTAACATAAAAAAAAAAAATTAAAGGCTATCTAATTTAAATAATACAAATAAAAAAATACAATAAAAATTATAAAAAATATTGACAACATAAAAAAATAAAACTAAATCCATCTAGATCAGCATATTAAATTCATAACTTCATCTAAATATGGTTACCTTAAACTAAATAATCTAACAATTTTTTTTTTTAATTTTTGGACACAGCTGATTTTCGATTTATTTTGTATTCAGCTGATTTTTTTTAATTAAAATGTATACCCGACAAAGCGCATTTCAATTAGCTAGTTCGAAATTCTATAGGATGTCCGAAAAAGAACAGCATTTTCAATTACTGAAAACAGGAAATAGAATTCTCGTTATTTACTTTGCTAGACTTCTTAGAGGATCAGGAGGGCTTGAATCGAGTCGACAAGAGAGGGCTTGCACGTGGCCCAATCTTATTGTATGGAATGGGCGCATTTCAATTAGCCTGCATAAATTTTTAAGTGGTCACATACACAATTCTGTTCTTTTTCGGACATCCTACAGAATTTCGAACTACCTAATTGTTGGATTATTTATTGGTACATTAATTTTTAATATATCTTTTCGGATTTTAAGATCAGCATATAAAATCTTCTATTAAATTATTCTAAAAGGTTGTATGGTCCCGACTTCAGATTTTCGAGACCTATTTCAGAAGGTTACAAAACATTTGAATTGAATTAAATAAATTGTCCATTTTCAAATTAAAAAGTCTCATAAATTGCTTAAGCTAGTTATCCAAAATTTACAGTTATTTTTTAGCATGCTTTAAACTAGTTAGATTAATCTATTATAATAGGCTTACCTCATTTATATATTGATTTTTAATTTATTATTAC
>Ga0325404_1001408_pt1 | contig 25489 bp, 15 predicted proteins | sample PopdelMetagenome_18_FD_205664 | JGI IMG/M metagenome (GOLD analysis project Ga0325404, IMG submission 205664) | Populus deltoides microbial communities from Bellville, Georgia, United States - Xylem-Control-R1 | ecosystem: Host-associated > Plants > Phyllosphere > Stem > Wood/Secondary xylem...
TCAAATAAAATAAATAACAATTAAAAAATCAAGTAAACCTGGACGAACATCTTAAACTTGGTTTAATCTCTAAAAGTTGTAACATGTGAAATATTGGACCCGAATTCAATTAAGAAACTTAGTTCTCAACCAATTTATTTTTGAAGGATGAAATCAGTGAAAAATATTAATAAAAAAACTTGCAAAAGTTAAAAAAAAAAGAATGAAAATAAAATTTGATAGAAAAAAACTCAAGGAGGATGAAATTTGAAAAAAAATATTTTAAAATGATCCCAAATAAAATAAATAACAATTAAAAGAATGAGAACCAATTTTAAAAGATTAAAAAAATCATAGGGGTGAAATTGAAAAACATTTATAATTTGATAGATTATTTTTAGATTAAAAAAATAATAGAAGCGAAATTGAAAGAAATTTGTAATTTGATAGATTATCTATAAATTAAAAAATAGCAAAGGGTGAGAGTGGAAATTATTTGTAATTTTATAGCTTGTTCTAAAATAAAAAAATAATAGTAATCAAAATGATAAAGACCAAATATGATGGAAAAAAAATTGAAGGGGCTGTTTTAAAATTTTGCAGGGGCGACACAAAATTCAAGGTAAAGAGAGAAAACAAAAAAAAAAATGGTTTTCAACATCAAACCGATGACGATTTTAATACATGTGTTGAACCATCGTATAGAGGATATTGAGATTTTCTAAATGCTATAACAGAAAGTGGCATTTAATAACGAGATAACTCTGTATGTGCTGCTTGAACGATGAAAAGGCTATTTACTTGCTGATTGCACGTACTAATAATTTTTTAATAATATTTAATATATATACCACTTATAATAATACCACTCAGCAACTTTCAAAATTAACAATCCTTTGCTCAATTCTTAATGGATGATGAGAATGTGTTGCTTTTTGGGTAATATGGAAGCTTTTAATACAAAAATTTGAGCAATACGGAACAAGAGTATGGAAGACTTGATTAATACTTAGAAGGATATTGAGTGTGATGTTTTATAATAATAGCAGGGAGTGAGGTTGTATTTATTTTTTAAAGTATTTTTTATTTGAAAAAATATTAAAAATATATATTTTTATTTTTAATAAATTATTTTTGATATCAGCATATTAAAATGGTCGAAAAACACTAAAAATATTAATTTAAAGGAAAATTTTTTCAAACTTTTTTAAAAATATTTTTAAAATACAAAAACAAAAAACAAACGAGGTCTCAAACTTCATTTAACTAGTATTGATTTTTAAGCAAAACCCAATCCAATCTATTGTAATGGATTATAAAAATACATATTAGCTTGTAATTTTAAGAGATTGTTTACAATAAAGAAAGTTTGTTATATTTTTTTTTATTTTTTGAATTTAGATTTTGGAAGTAAATCGCATTTTAAAATTGTTTGAAAAATAAACTTATCAGAAGAATATCTTTTTATCAAATAAAAAAACCCTTCCATCTTACCATTAATAGTTATTTTTTTAGACTCAATTTTAATGTGAAAAGAATACAAAGGTCAATAATTTCCCAACTTGATATGATGTCGATCACTAAGTTATTACCATCGTCGTTGATTAATTTTAACCTTTCCAATCTTTACCTTAATTTTTTTTTTTAGAAATCATGTAATAAAACTTTACTTTTTTAAAATACGTGTAAAATAATTAAAAGTATGTTAATTATGAGAATGTTCAATACTTTTTATTAAAAAGATGAATTAAAATAATCAAACAATATCTATATAAAACACAAGGGATTTTAAAGATTATTTTTACATTAACACTCATCTAAATTTGATCCAATATTCAATTCATGTATCAATAGATGAACGTAATTTTTTTTTAATTAAAATTGTTTTGTTAAAAAAACTATTTTGCATTGCGTTTTTTAAAAAAATTAAATTATTATTTTTTTATTAAAAATAATTTTTTTATATATTTTAGATCATTTTGATATACTGATCTTGAAAATAATTTTTAAAAAATAAAAAAAATATTATTTTAATACATTTCAATACAAAAATTTTAAATTTTTAGAAAACAATAGTAATATCATTCCAAATATCTAAGCTAAACACCAAATTAATATGCTGGCTGAGTTTCATAACAAAAAGGCTAAACTCCACCGGCAAATTCGATTTTAAAATCTCATTTCCCCCTCAGGTGACGCCATACATGGTAATAAATATATCATAATACTCTTTAAAAAAAAAAAAAAGGATTTCCCAAAATAAAAAAACAAAAATCCAAAAAAATAAAAACCAAAGCATTGCTTCTCTTATCTCACATGAAACACACATCACAATCTCTTCATCTCCCTGTCTCTCCCACTCCCTCTGTTAAAAGAATCCTTCCCTTTCTATTTCCATCAACAGATCTCCAAAAATAATTCCTCATCAAACCCTCATCTCATACCTTCTCTCTCAACCCACTTTCTTTCTATCGAATGATTCTAGAACCTTCATGAATCCACCCACCACCACCTTCATGGACCACAACCACCACCGCCGTCCATACGATGCCTGAGCTGCGTAGCCGAACACGCAGAAATCGGGCTCAGAATAACAATCAGAATCCGAATCCGTTTAAGCTCACTGTACAGACTCGTAAAAGAAGAACCGCGGAGGTTAATAACAACAGAAAAAAGAACGCGATCGTTGATGACAAGGAGAACATTGTGAGATTATCTGATACGACGCCGTTTAGAAAGGAGCTTCTGGACGAGGGGGCTAGGGTCTTGAGAGGAGAAGAGGAGGTTGCTGATAAGAAGATGGATGAACACGACAGCGGAGGAGGCCGGAGCGCCGAAAAGGGACCGGGAGCGGATGATGAAGGAAGCACTGCTCCTCTTCCTGAGAAGGTGAGTTTTTGTTTTGGTTTTTTTTTTTTTGGAGAGATTGGGTTTGGATGGAGAGAGAATGTGGGAAAGTGTGAGAAAGTTTTTTTTGCGTTGTGGTTTGCATGGAATCGGCTTAATGCATGTGAAATTAAGTGTATGATATTTGAGCAATTTTACTTTTTTATTGCAATGTCTTTAAGTTTGAAGCTATTTTTAGTTAATTGCAGGAAGTGAAACCAACAAAATCAGTAAAATATATGTGATTTGTTGTTAAGATTCCTTTCTTTTGGTGTCACTTAATCAACTCGTTTTGGTAATTTAGCTTGTATTTAAATGGGTAATGGTATTGTGATTATTTGTAAAGGAAACTTGTCTTATTATTTTTTATTTTTTTACAACAGGTCCAAGTTGGTGGCTCTCCAATGTACAAAATAGAAAGGAAACTGGGTAAAGGAGGTTTTGGACAAGTGTATGTTGGTCGACGAATTGGTCCCACAAATTTTGCAAATGAAAGAGGTGGCCCTGGAGCTTTAGAGGTATATGATTCTTGTATCTATTATATAGCTGCTCGATAAAATGTGCTGGATTTTATGATTGTAATGGGTTCGTGTGTAAATTGTAGGTAGCATTAAAATTTGAGCATAGAAGCAGCAAAGGATGTAATTATGGACCGCCTTATGAGTGGCAAGTTTACAAGTGAGGTTCCTAGTGCTGCTTGTTATGTTGGTGGTTTTTATTCTGTGTATTGCATTGTTAGGGAGGGAATGTATATTGGGGGTTATGACTTTGTTTATATCTTCTGTGTGTACAGTGCACTTGGAGGCAGTCATGGTGTGCCACGAGCTCATTACAAAGGGAGGCAGGGTGACTACTATGTTATGGTATGTGTTGTTTGTTTTGTGTCCTCCTTTTGATCTTTCGGTTGGTAAGACTTACGTTTCAGCCTCTAGGCAATTTTTTTAGAGGAGTGTTTAAGAAAATGCTGTACCTTTTGCAGGTTATGGATATGCTTGGACCTAGTTTATGGGATGTTTGGAATAACAATTCTCATACGTGAGTGTTGTTCTCTTGGTAGTTTTCTCTTATTTAACACCATTAGATCAAGCATTTCGAATATATTTGATTTTTACTTTATCTTTGCAATTTCAGGATGTCCATTGAAATGGTTGCTTGCATTGCCATTGAAGCCATCTCTATACTCGAAAAGATGCACTCTAGGGGGTGAGACTTTTTAATAGTGATTCTGCTGATAATTTTTGTAAGAATAGACTACTTTTGGTGATCTGATGAATGGATTTTGGATTTTATGATTGATGTGATTGATGTTTAAGCTGTCTTCTTAGTTGGTCCTAGAAGGGCATGTGGGCCTTACTGGTCTCCATGTTTAGCCTAATATGGCTTTTTAATTTTTGTATAATCAGCAACAAGTAGCCATCTTGTGTCATTTACTTGTTTCCATTGGGGATGAGTGTGATAAAGTGGAACTGCAATTTTCTGTTCCCTTGCAATCAAACTTGTTATGTTTAGAACAACATTGCAGCCAAGCAGATTGGGTGAATCAGTTGTAATGAGAAACTCCCAAATAGCACCGCCATTGTGCTACCATTGTTTTCTCATTAGAAGTATTTTTTCATGATATAGTTGCTTCTATTCTGGCAGGTATGTCCATGGGGATGTAAAACCCGAAAACTTTTTACTTGGTCCACCAGGAACTCCTGAAGAAAAAAAGCTTTTCCTTGTTGACCTTGGATTAGGTAAGCTGTTGAATTTGCCAGTTAATGTGGCACCTGAAACTTTCTTTAGGGACGATGGGTGCCTAATGTTTATTCCTGTTGTTGCCTGTTTCCTTACAGCAACCCGGTGGAGAGATAGCTCAACTGGTCTTCATGTTGAATATGATCAACGCCCAGATGTTTTTAGGTAAAATGAATGTGTGATAACTGGAACATATGCCAGCTTAGCATTATCTTTGGAGATCCTATATCTTTTTTTGTCCATTGCAACTCATTGGTGCTGTGCTGCAGGGGAACCGTTCGATATGCCAGTGTTCATGCTCATCTTGGTAGAACTGGTAGCAGGAGAGATGACTTAGAATCTCTTGCCTACACTCTCATCTTTCTTCTCCGTGGTCGACTGCCTTGGCAAGGGTATCAGGTTTGCAGATTTTTAAATCTAATCTGTGCGTGCTGATAGGATCAGTTTCAATTTCTCTCTAATGTGGTGATTTCTTTAGGGGGAAAATAAAGGGTTCCTTGTTTGCAAGAAGAAGATGGCAACTTCACCAGAAACTTTGTGTTGCTTCTGTCCTCAGCCTTTTAGACAGTTTGTTGAGTATGTTGTAAATTTGAAGTTTGATGAGGAACCAAATTATGCAAAATATATCTCTCTTTTTGATGGAATTGTTGGTCCGAACCCAGACATTAGGCCAATTAACACTGATGGTGCGCAGAAGGTACCTATAATGTTTTCTTAATCGAGATATGATTGATGGTTTTGATCACTTAGACAAATACTTTGTTGTCCCCCTAAGTGGAGGTTGTGTTAACCTGATATTTTGTTCTGTGAAGCTTATATATCAGGTTGGGCACAAGAGAGGCCGGTTGACAATGGAGGAGGAAGAAGATGAACAACCAAAGAAAAAGGTCAGAATGGGGATGCCTGCAACACAGTGGATTAGTGTTTATAATGCTCGTCGGCCAATGAAACAAAGGTATGCACTCAAGAGTTACATACTGTGCTCTTTGAATTTTTGTGATCAAGGATAAAATGCTGATGTTTTCATTTCCTTGTGTAGATATCACTATAACGTGGCTAATGTGAGGCTCTCCCAGCACATAGAGAAGGGTAACGAAGATGGGTTATTTATCAGCAGTGTGGCTTCTTGCACAAACCTATGGGCCCTAATTATGGATGCTGGCACTAATTTCAGTGCACAAGTTTATGAGGTCTCTCCTCATTTTCTCCACAAGGTTGGTTTTGATCCATGAATCTAAGGACGAGTATCTATAATGGGTCTTCGATGCTATCATGGGTCTTCAATATGAACATCGCCATTTTTAACTTGTTTTTTGCATATTATCTTGCATTTTGATGTTGAAGTTTATATACCTTTTAAATGCTAACTCAACTTACTCTTGCATGTTATATTCCTTGTTTTCTTTTATAAAGGAATGGATAATGGAACAATGGGAGAAGAATTACTACATCAGTGCAATTGCAGGAGGAAATAATGGAAGCTCATTAGTTGTGATGTCTAAGGGTTAGTGTCATATCTCCTTCATAAGTGGTCATTCTACTATTTTCTTATTTCATCTCTTGAATTTTTGTTGCTTTATTAAATTCAGGGACCCAGTATGTACAGCAGTCTTATAAAGTAAGTGATTCATTTCCCTTCAAGTGGATCAATAAGAAATGGAGGGAGGGTTTTTATGTCACAGCCATGGCCACTGCTGGAAGTAGATGGGCAATAGTTATGTCTCGTGGCGCAGGATTTTCAGACCAGGTTCCTTTTGTAAATCTCTGCTCAATGAATGCTTATGGGATGGTGGAGCTAGATTTTCTATATCCCAAATACACTGAGACCAGGTTCCTTTTGTAAATCTCTGCTCAAATTTTAGGTTGTGGAGTTAGATTTTCTATATCCCAGTGAAGGCATTCATCGTAGGTGGGATGGTGGTTATCGCATCACTTCAACTGCAGCTACGTTGGACCAAGCTGCTTTTGTTCTCAGTGTACCAAGAAGAAAACCAGTTGATGAAACTCAAGAAACACTTCGAACTTCTGCTTTTCCCAGTACACATGTCAAAGTTTGTGGATTTCCTCCTAGTTTTCAATGTCTTGATTTTTGTTTGATTCTAACCATAAATTCTGTATGTTTGATTCACTTCATATATATGTTTTTTCAGGAGAAATGGGCAAAGAATCTCTATATTGCATCAGTTTGTTATGGTCGAACTGTCTCATGAATGACTGAAGTTTTGCTGGGATGCTGCTACTGCTATCATGACAATTTAGAAGACAATTCTTACCACTTATAACCTTTGTTTTGAGAAGCAAAGATCTGCTTAAGCCAAATTGACTCATCATGGGATTTGGGAGTCTATGTATGCAAAACTCCACCTTAATGTAGCCATGACTTAGCATCCATTAATACCTGTGCATTATCTTTCAACTGGGTTGAAATGCCTTTAGGATGGCGCTGATTTACCCACTGCTAAGAAGTTTGTATAGTTATGAACAGTAGTTGAAGAAATGTGCACAGGTGATGTTTTCATTACTGATGGTACTTTTGAGAGCGTGCTATCGTGATTTTGCAATAGGCTTTTTTGATCATTCTCAGTCATCGAGTCTGTACTTGTCTTATGCTTCTTCCATCTTTTCTAGACTTGAAGATCCTTGTGATCTTTCACTTCCGTACTTCCTGGATGTCTGCATGACCTAAGAGATGGAGGATGTACTTCTTTTGTATACTTTTAAACAACAGTCTGTACTCTTTTCTAATTATCACTGTAATCTTAATGCATATTTGTACCTCTTAAGATCAACTTAGTCAATGTGCTGCATTATTTGTCTGGCTGTGTTTCAGTGCTGTTGGCTGAGCAAACATTAAACCTCAACTGATTTTTTTTATCCTGAAGAACATTCTTGTTTATCTTGAAAAATTATCCAAGTGGCTTCCATAACTTTGGTTTGGCAGAGTACGGAGCTGATACCATTAAATTTTTGGGGAAGTATGTCTATGTTCAGGTCTAGGTATTTGATTTCTTAGTGAAATATTTATCCTTGAGGTGGTGCATGCCAATTTTCTGTCAGGTTAGTTGCAGTCATCCAGATTTTAAAAGTTGTCATCCGTGTATCAGAGTGGTTGTCATCCACCAATTATTTGTTTGTCTATTTTTGTTTATGTAACTTGATAATGGAGGTACCTAGACTTTGGGGTATTAACAGGAATCCTAGACTAAATTGCGAGTATTTGTGGTCAAATTCTTCAAAGCAGAAAGCAGGCTGGGCTCCTTTTTTCAGCAAGGATTCGTGGTGCTGAAAGATCAATTATCCTTTCGCTTAGGGGGTCTTGGGATCCTCAAATAGAGAAATTCTTCAGACTTGGCATTTGGGTGCAGCTTTTTATTTCTTTGCTCACAGCTGGTTCATTATCTCATTTGGATTGACTGAATTACTTCTATTTTCAGGAACCACTTTTGTACATAAGAACCAGGGATGTATGGAATTTGAACTGGTAACGTCTCTACAATTTCCCTTGTTTCCTTGGTATTTTATTTATCTTATATAGATCAAATCAAGAATGAGGCACATCCTGTTTTATTGGCAGGGTGTACAGACTGAATGGATACTTGTTCTGTGTCTGATATGGTTGCTGAATGCTATAATGTGCTGCATCATGATATCTCTACTGAAAAGCGAGTTTTCTTCATGCATAAGTAAGCAGCCCTTTTAGTTTTTCCATAATTTGCTTTCATCAAAGTGCTAACATTTTTATGTTTTCATTATTCTTGTGATGACTGCCATTTCTGCTGGCGCTTCACTGAGCACATTCTTAATTATACTTCTATGATCTGCACTGTCAGTGTCTTAAATTCCATCATGGACCTTCTATATGTGTCTCCAGAAATGATTGTAATGCAAACCACCTCACATTTGGATTGTTTGAGAATTTGAGTTGTACCTTTAAGCGATCTGTTACGCCGAATTATTTCCACAGCTGATTTGATAAAATAACTTTTGATCCCTTTGATTGATACAAAACATGATGACAAATACAAGCTAATAATTAAAACCTCCAGTTCTTGTTTGCATTCAAGAAATGGAAGGGGGAAAAGAGATCTCCAATAAACCGACTCAGGCATGTTGGGACTGGATGGGCTAGAGTATTAATCCTTTCCAGATACCCAAGCCATTCCTCAATAACTACTCCATATACAGCAACTGCTGGTTTCAAAGTATATTGAGAAAATAATTTTGATTTTATTTATTGTCCTTCCTGTATTACCTGTTTAAAAAGCAACTGCTAGCAGAATGCATAAACACCTGAGCAGTATCTGAAATTGGTGCACATTTGCTGATAGCTCTGTTTAGACTACTGAAATTCAGACATTCTTGCTTGCTCAGGCTTACAAGTAGTTGATTGCTCGGTACTGCACAATATCCTGGTCGCAAGCCTCCATCCATGGCAAATATGTGGGGTGGCTGGGTGCCGAGATTAATCAGAATCTCCCCGATGAGATAGGACACTTTGGATGCTGGATGCTGCAATGTTGGGAAGTGTTACAATTCTTACATGAATATGCTGGATGCAATGTTGGGAAATCGTCTATTGTTACGCCATTCATTTGTGACATGCTCGTGTTTTTATATTCGGTTGATCGACGTGTTTTTGCTTGCTTCAATCCACATTTGTCTTTTGGAATAGACGTGTTGTGAAATGTTGGTCCATGTGGCACGTGACCGCACACCAACCATCTTTCATTTTTATGTCGATACATGCTATGCTCTCCGTTGCTACCTCAATGCAGACTGTGGCGGCATAATTTAGGCGTTGTCTAGCCTAGAAAAAGAAAACTACAGGAACATACAAAACTTCGTGCTGGACACAAATGAAGAAAGATGGCCGTTTCCTGAGGTAGTGTGCAATGGCGTTTACTTGAAACAATTAAGAAAACAATAATTAAAAAAGCAACCTAAGGTTAGGGTTAGCTAAACGAAACGAAAGTCTTGACCATACCAGACCGATCCTTGGCGATACCGAGCTTGTAGCTCAATGGGGCATTAAGCGTGCCGGCTCTTCTTTCTTGTGTAACAAAGCACCGCTAAATAATCAGTCCTCGGTGTGCACTTTTAGGGTTTTTCTCCTTGACCTATCTTCCTAATTTCATAATTATTATTATCGTTAATTTTTTCTTGCACAATATGCAGTCAGTAAAGCTCATATGATGATCAAAGCATTTCTTTAATTTCTGCTGGAGAATTTGGGTGAAAATTGAATGAGGAAAGCTTTTGAAATAAATACAACGATTAAAATTGTATTGTCAGAAACAGGCTGGGTTAGAGCAATCAATCTGACTTGAGCTTTCCCGAGATATTTATAATGTATATTCATAGATCAAGTACCCTCCCTACCAAGCCTTGATATGAATGAAGGACAAAAAGAAGTGAGCTGAAAAATTAGATTATCACAGAAGATCTATTACGCCGGCCTGCAACATAACCTCCTCAAACGGACTCTTTCCTGCCAAAAGAGAAGACAATTTAGCAAGGTAATTCCAGTATTACGCGTAACTGAGAAATCAACATGCCATGGACATGGATATGTAATTGATACTAGCCTCAGTGTTGTCATGATCATATCGAACCAAGAAAAGGCACCGGCAACCTCTAATGTCATGCGTTTTCCTTTGAATGTCGACAATGTGGGCGTCAAAGTATTGTGCCTGGTCCCTTCTTTCCTAATAAAATTCAAACTGCACTAGTAAGCTACCTGTAGAAAGTAGGGGTGATTTGCAGGGAGTGAAAGGATAAATGCTGCAACTAAAAATCTAAAATACCTGAAAGCAGCACACTAAATCTCCGACCTTCAATTTGTGGCATTCTGAATGCTCAAGAGGAATTGAACGTTCTCGCACTGCATTTTTTACATTGACCCACTCATCCTCCTCAGCCCCAAATCCAACAAATCTAACACGAACTTCCTTTAATAAATGAAAAAACTTCATGAAAGATGTATTTACAAAAAATGCGATGATGGACTCTTTTAGCACGTTCCCATTTCTAATTTGAGTGGAGACCTAACTAGAAGTTTCAGTCCCAACTAATCAGATTTTATTCCATATGGATGACCTCATTATCAATTATACTTCTTTGGATGACACTGAAAATTCAGTTTTTGTTTTCAATATCATGCCCTGCACTGAGGTTCTGCAACTTTGGACATGTGTATACTAGCTAACATTAGTCAGGACAAACCAGCCACAACTAAAATGCTTGAAGTAATAGATTATGAAATAGAAACTTACAGCATCCCCAGATGCAAGAATTCTATGAGAGAGGAACATGTCAACATCATACCTAAAAGAAGAAAAGATCGTTAGACATTAACCTTGGACATCCCGTCAGGTGACAAAGTATGCAGCTACCATTGTGAAATAAGTATCAAGGCGACCATGCACTTCTTACTCAAACTGGCATGCCTATCAAGAATATTCTCATACAGACACATAAACAGCCTGTGATTTTTTATTTACTTCTCATTTTTTCTAGGAAAATTTATTAGGAGAAAGCAGCATTATCCTTAAGTTTATATTCATAAGAAAACTAATAGTTCAAACAGGAAGTGAAGCTACATGGATCAGGCTAAGTTTGCTTGCCTCACTGTTACCTCTAAGCGTGATGGTTCAGAGAGAAACATTAACAACAGGCTCTGTCCACTAGTGACTAGGGGAGGCTAAGTAAGCCCAGGCAGTCATCAATCAAACGAAGGGAGTATCCTAAGCAAATGCTGTGAAGGTTTATCTCAGTATGGATCTATTCTTTAGGGGGCCTTTTCCACTAAACCATCTCCATTCTAGCCCTAGGTAATGAGAATTTCGATAATTCTGGGGCAGCTCACATTTTATCAATGGCCCTAATATCAAACAATGTTGACTGTGATCACGTTTTTTATCCACAAAATGGAGAAATGTCCAACAAGGTAAAACCAAAACATTTAAAAGCAAGGTTCACAATTTTTGCTTGCTACATGTTTATTTCCTTACCACGCCCCATCTTTTGATGACCTTGCCTCAAATTTCAACTCTGACAAATCTGGGATTGTTTCTCCTGTTTTTAGAAGAAAAAAAAAATTATTAAGAAACGTGGGGAAAAGTTGGCTGCAAAGAGATAAAGGGTAGACAAAAGCACTCTCATAATATAACCTAATTTTTTAGGTTAAAAAGCAAAAGGGAAAAGAAAGCCAGAATGGTTGTTGAAACAAAAAAAGCTTCATCTGTAAACAAGATTCTTCAACATCAATGTTGGGCATACCAATTCCCAAAATAACATCCAAGTACCCTACCAACTGTTATTAGAACCTACCGAGACTGTGGCCTTGGAGGTTAATATATCGAACAATAATTCACTACTAATGATGCTGAATGATGCTGAGCATCTACCTGAGGAATAATATCTAAAACTACAAATGCAGTCTATTTAACTTTGAAAATGACACAAAGCATGATTAAACCTGAAATGCCACTAAGCTCTACATATTCTTGTACCAAACCCCCCGCCCTACATATTCTTGTACAAATATCTGATTTCAAGCAGTAGTAAATGTCATAGAAAAATATCAAGAAAGAAAAGCACCTTCAGGAATTCGAGAACTTTCTTTTGTCTTATTAAAAGAATTAGACTTTGGGAGTGGAGAATCATGATTTGAAGCATCAGTTGAAGATGCAACTTTGGACAGGCAATCCTGCTGCCTAGTTCTGAACCAGCTTTGTACCTAAGACACAATTGTAACATAAGGGAAGCTTCGAGATAAGCACAAACATAATGCTAGAGCTTTCATTGCAGAATAAAAGGGTTATAACAACAATGGAAATGGTATACAGAAGAAAAAAAAAAGAGTAATCAAGAAAGTAAAACCTCAGTCCATTTAACAACAGGTTTCCCAGCCCGGGCAGCAGAGGAGCTGCAAGGACATACCAAAACAAAACCAAGAGGAGTTAGCACCTAATGTAGATATTTTACATGAAACAACATCATGTGTCAAAATCTATAACTAGAAGATATGCATGGGACAAGACTTGCCTAAATCTCCTGGCAACTTTCTGAAAGAACTCCTTGTCCAGTTGTTGGTCTGATTCCTTTAGCAATCTCTCCATCTTCTCTATCTGTTTTGGATGAGGATAAAAATAAAAACTTTATCATGCCATTTGCACAGCACAGTAGAAAAAACAAAGGAGACAGTAAAGCATCGCCATATTGGATCATCAGTCACAGCACCCCACAGGCACAAGTATACAATTTTGTTGTAGCCAAAACAATACATATGTGCATTATTCTTTACCCAACAACATCTAAAATGTTACAAAGCCAAGCATAGACTTGGATACACAATTACATAGACATCACATCAATCTAGATTCGCCATTTACAAAAAACAAGATCTCAAAGAATTTAACTGAGATTATGAGTAAATAATTCGTATTCATTAACCATTAACATTTAGCAAATAACAACCCTGAGTTTGCTGTCAACCAAGACCCTTTTCACATAAGAATAACCAGAAATCTACCCCACCCCATCATAAGCAATTGCCCCAAATCAACTTAACTCCATGGCTAAACTTTCAAATTCTCTAAGCACCTAGATGAGAGGAAAGTTATTGTATTTTAAACATAAATCAATATAGTTAACCACATTAATCCTAAAAGACACCATTTCTGGATAAGATACTAAAATAAAAAACATCCCAATAATGTTTTTAAGAAACTAACAAGAAATAAGCCACAATCAACATAAAATGTATATAACTGGAAAAAATAAGAAAGCACCATATAAAATAAACATTAATAAAGAACAAGAAAGCAAATCATACCTCAGCCGTTGTGAACCCAGAGAACACCGGTCTCTGTCTTCGGCGGAGACGATCCATAATTCTATCCACACGTAAAAAAAAAACTTAAACCCTAGCTTTTTGACAATTAAGAAAGTTGTTTTGCTTTCCCTTTCCTCTAAAATTGCGTGGAATTTGGAGACCTGTGTCGATAGCTAAACAGGGAAAAGAAGGGTTTTTTTGGTGCTTGTTCGGTTTAGTTTCAGAGAAAGCAGAGGTTTGTACTGTGCTTTCCAGCTTTAAAGGAAACTGTTTAAGCGCCTTTTTAGTGTTTGGTCTCCTTTTGTTCTTAGTTGTCGTATCTGTCCTGGAGATGATTCGGAAAAGTGCCTGCCTAGAATATTAAATTATCGAATCAACTCGTTAATTACCTATTTAACATGAATTAATTACTTTAATTTAAAAATATTTTTTTATGAGAAATATTTTTTTAATATTGTTGATCCCAAGTAGGCTTGCATTTTTCTTTTTTTTATAATCAATAGGTTTGTAATTTTAATTCTATAAACTAAAAATACAAAAAAGATGTTTTACTTTACATCTAAGTTATTTTAATTGTTTGATTCGTTCTTCATTTGAACTACTGTTTGTATGAAGTGAATTTAATCAAATTGATACTTATGATTTATCTAGAACTAAATCAAGAATTAGAACCAGTTAATTGAGAACTCAAGATTTCACACCAGTTAACTTAAAACTCTAATCTTAAGTATTCAAAGTTCTCTTAATTGAAACAAACACAAAAGAACCTACATTAAACAATTGGCGACAACAATGAAAGTGTCAAGTTAATTCTTTAGAATTATGACACCAAAGAAATTAAAATCACTAAGAAGTTTAGAAAAAAAAGACGAGTTAATTAATGTTCATGTTGGAACATAACATGAAATGCTAACTTTTCAAGAAATAAAGTCAGAAAAAAAAAGATAAGAGAGACATAGAAGAGATGCATCAGAAGAGATGCATGTCTTGATCGAAGATTAGATGAAACTAATAAAATCATTGATGAGAAATATTGGTGTCTTGTTGAAGAAATGGAGGAAAGACATAAGACGAGAATAAAAATTTGTGATGACTGTTACAACGGTATTGTGGTGATAAATTTGTGATGACTGTTACAATGGTAAATGTTAAATCAATTTATATTGTATTAGAGTCCAATGTTAGAGAAAGGCAGGCTTGTGAAAGGAATTTAGCAAGAAGCTTTGAAAGTTTTGAAAGGAATTTAGAAGGAAGTTTTGAAAAACTTTATAATTCAATAAAGTTTTTTGTCAAGAAGTTATTAAAACACTCGAAGATGTTAATATTAAGTTAGACGCCAAAATAAGAAGTGTAAATGATGAAATAATATTTGACTTTAACCATGTGATGATGGAAACAATTAATAAAATATCTAAATAGGTGATAAATTGAAGCAAAAAATCACATTGATAAGAAAGAGGTTAAAGAATCAAACTTTAAGAAAACAGATCCTAAGTTAGTTGGTAAAGAAACTAATTTGGCCAAAGTAGTTCAACTTAAAAAGTAGTTTCTCATCAAAACCTAGAATAAATTTAGAAAAACTTGTAGTCGTGGAAGAAGCTAGAAGTAATTCAAAAGCAAGGATTATGGGCGTAAAAATGATACCAAGTGATCCAAAGTTTAATACCCCACTAGATATGATTAATCCAGAATATATTTTAGAGGTAGTTGAACAAGCTTATGGTCCAAGGGTTCAACAAATCTATAAATCAACCTATATGAGACCTTATCCAGAATACATAGATAGAATGTACCTCTATCCCACCCCACCAATTTTAGATTCCTAGACTTTACATTATTCAATGGTCAAGAGTCAATATATGTTATGGAACACATAGCTAGATTCATCTTCCAATATGGAGAAGCTACTAATTCTGAATTTTTAAAGTTAAGATTGTTTCCAAATTTATTTATAGGAAGTGTACTCACTTGGTATATAATTTTACCACTACACTTTGTTTAGAATTGGAATGACATGCAAACTATATTCCAAATACATTTTTTCTAGGACAGAACCAGAGTTTGTGTTGACAGACTTAGTAAAATTAAAACAATACCCTGGAGTGACTGTGAAGTAGTATTTAGATAGATTTATGAAGGCTAGAGGAAAGTGTTGGTCTAGGATTCCTTAAAAGGAATTTGTAACAATTGCACAACAAGGTCTGGAATGAGAATTGAGAAATAAATTCAAAGGGATGAAGTTTAAGGATATGTATGAGTTAGGGGTAAGAGCTTCTAGGTATGAGAGTTTATTGAGAGAAGAAGTAGATAAAAAAAATCCCAATTTACAGAACTTATTATCAAGAAACAATAGATATGGATGTTGTAGAGTTCATAAAAGATGAGTTATAGTTTGCGATGCATAAACAAAAAAGAATGGTTCTTTAATATCTTTGAGGTCAAATGAAGAAGTCATTATTCATTTGACATAAATCAAGTTGATGCTATTTTTGATTGGTTGTTAGCAAATAAAATGATTAAAATTAAAGGGAAACATAAACAAGTGACTGATGAAGAATTGAAAAGGAAGAATTATTGTAAATGACATGGGGTGATTGACCATTCTATAAAGAATTGTGTAATATTTAGAAATGCAATCCAAAATTTGACAGAATCAAAGCATGTTAAGTTTCCTAACAAAAATGAAACAATGAGAATTGATAAAAATCATCTTCCTATAGTCAATACACTGTTAGTTAATATGACAACCATTGCTAATGATATTTTATTATCATAGGGTGTTACCTTTGTGGTTGTTGTAGCAAATGAGTTGTTTGATGCTTTAGAAGCAAATTAAATACTTAGATTTACAGCAGCAGACAAATCACAAGACACTAAAGGATTGTGTAGATAGCATATGACTACAAACCGTACTACTGACAAATATACAAACTTTAGGATATTAGTTAGAGGAAGAGTAATGAAAGGAGTGATGAACCTTAATAAGGAACAAATGCAAATTCTAAAGTTGATAGACTTTAGTGGGCTCTTGAAATCTAGAGGGATGCAAGAAAGGCGACCAATACCAGTATAGAGGCTGAATGTGGATCAGATGACTTATCTAGAAGGAACCCCAATAAAAAATTATGGTAACACATGTAACTCTTTTAGTATATATATACCCTAAAACTCTTATTCTTCTTTCATGGTTGAACTATAATCATTGCACATGGTTTTTCCAACTTTTACATTGAAAAAGAGAGAAGGAGAGAGAAAACAATTGATTAACGAGATTCATTAATAAAAAGTTAAATTTAATATCAATGTATTTCTATTGAATAAAGGAGTGACATTGAGGTGTGTTCTAGAATTCTATTTTGCTGGAAAAAAAAAGTAAATCAAGATTTAGAGATTGCCATTCTTTTCAATTTAATTTAGTGTTTTTTAATGGATTTAAAGGTATTTTGAGTTGATAAATTAGTTTATTGAGGTTATAAGAGTTTTATTAGGATTTTTAGGTGTAAATAAATTGAAAAATAGATTTTGGATCCAATAAAACCTTAGCTCGATTTTCTAGCCAGCTATTCAATGGCTTGAATATACAAAAGAAAACGACACATCATCAACTTTATTTTAAAAAAATAAAATAAAAGGTGTGTCGACCTTAAAAAAAATTAAAGGTAGGTAAACTAGTTTAGCCTTATAAGCCTATACACACCAACCCTTCTTTCTGTTGTGCTTGGGAAGCAAGGCCCATCTCTTTGGCATTGGTGACTAGCCCTTTCTATTTTTTTATGTCATAATTGTTTTTTTTTACTTTTCAAGAAAATGCACCATAGGAAAAAGGCTTAGCATAATATTTAAATTATTGTTTAATTATTTCATGGTTCTTAAATAGTATTATAAGTTTTCATGAGAGTGTTAATAAATTTTTTCTGATTATTATGTACCTAATAAGCAAAAATAAGAAATGAAATATTTCTCATGTATATTTATTTATTTATTTATTTTTAATGGATTTTTATATTATTTTATCACATTTATTAATTGGTGACAATGTCTTAGTATTTTTTTTAAGAAAAAAACTTGCTTTTAAAATTATGATTGATTAAAAAAAAATCAATGCTTACAATAAAAAAAAATGATTTCACTCAAATAAATAAGAGATCATAAGAAAATGAAATTTACATTGAAGTGCATTTTTACTTGATAGTTATATTCATTGTCTTTTTTGCATATGTTTATTTTCATAATCGTTTAATTAAATAAAAAATAGATTTTAAAAATAATGTTATAAAACCTAATTAGAGTTATTATCTAGATCACAAGTTGTGCAGGTTGAATCAAGTCAATTCAAAATATTATTATTCAATTTGTTTTTAAACTCCAGAGGCAATAATGGGTTATAATGTTAACCCGACAGGTTTGACCAAGTTACTTAATATTATCCAAAAATTTCCTACTGCATATTATAACTAGTTATCTAAACAACTAAAACACTAAGAGTTGGTTTTATTATTTATATGAATAATGAAGCAGATTAATATATTATTTTGGGTATTTTTATATCAAATGCTTGTGGTGGCTGTACCAGTTAAGGCACACAAGGGGCAACTCTAAGGTCGTAGGTTCGAGTCTTTCTAGGCACACATTTTTCTTAAAATAAATATAGATGACTTTTCATCCGTGTTTGTATTTTTTTTAAGGGATAGAAGACACGTCGTTCACCCCTTATACCAAGTAAAAAAAATAGCCAGGCACGCAGGCCTCCCTCAAGCCCACACGTCTAGCTCTTTAAGCGAAGGCTAAGCTTTTTTTTTCCCTACTCATTTTATTTTTTTGCTTTTTTTATAATTTTTTTATAACTTTTTTTCCTTAGATTCTGGTCATTGTGGTGGGTGGAAAATCAAGGTCTATATATATATATATATATATATATATATATATATATATATATATATATATATATATATATATAAAATCTAAAATCATTTTCAATCTATTTTTTTCCTCAAAATTTAAAAAAAAGAGTTTAAACACCTTGATAAACTCATAAATGATCTTAAAAAATTGCACACAAAAACCCCGAAACCAAAAATCTTTTTGGGCTTAGATATGGTTTTTTTTAAGCTGTTTCAATGTTAAAAAACACTTAAATGGAACTTCATTTATCAAATGAAGTCTTTTGACATCAAAATCTACTATTATGGTGACCGACATCAGTGTTAATATTGATTTTCTTTTTTTACTTTCAGAATTTAATGTTCTCTCCCTCTCTCATTAACAAGGAATTATAAAATAAAAAAAAACAATTTTTTATACCAAAATTGAATTGTAAAATTATTAAGAACTGAATAAGTATAATTTATAAAGTTTAAGGGCTAAAGTAATTTTTATAATAATTTTAAAAGTACCTATTTATGATGCCATTTAAACTTTGATTCAATTATTTTTTAATTTAGTTGGACACGACACAAAAAAAAAAAAAAAAAACAAGAAGAAGAAGAGGAAGCAGCAGCTAACAGTGCAAATATATACAATCATCAACCCCCGTCTTTTAGTGATTTTACCAATGACAAGCTGCAAAAAATTGTTTCAGCAACATCAACGGTATTACGTAAGGTGGACAAAGCTAAAATGTTTTTTTTTTTTTAGAAGATTTACTAGGGACAAAGGTTATTATTTTTTTGTTTAGTTTGGTTTATATAAAAAAATAATTAAAATAGTTTGTTTTTTAAAAAAACTCAAATCGGTTTAAATGAATCTGTTTTGGTTTGGTTATTTTGAAAAAAACCCGGTTCAAATCAGTTTATTTCGGTTTTTCCTGTTTGACTTGGTTTTTTCTGGTTTTGACTCGGTTTTTTCGAGTTTGGCTTGGTTTTTTTTTCCGGTTTGAGTTCGGTTCGGTTTGATTTTTTCAGTTCCAGGCTTACAAAACCGAAACTGAACAAGTTGATTTTTTTAAAATTCTAATCCGTTTAATTAGTTTTTTTTCATGGTTTAATTTTTATTTATTTATTTTTAAATTTTCTTTATTTAATTAGTTTTTTTTATTTTTTTAATCACCTCTAATATTAAGATTGACTGATGCAGCCCGCGAGTGAGAATTCAAGTTGGGATGTTGGCATGGCATGGTATTTGCCTAATGGCAGATCCGTTGAAAAAGGTCAGTCAAGATAGCAGCAACAGCCAACCAATATGTATGGCCTGTTGGCTAGCCCTTCAGAAATTTCATTTTGAATTTCGAGCTCGACCGCCTGATGGGTTGGTTAGGTACAAAACACCTCACGAGGTTTGAATTAAAAACTCTTCTGACCAAAGTTCTTTTATTTTTTAATAGTTTTCCATTATTTTCAGATTTTGCAATAAACTTACGTTTGGAATTTATCCTGCGAGCAATCTCTCTCTCGCTCTCTCTCTCTCTCTCTCTCTCGAAGTACACACCAATTTAAAATATTTCCTCTTTCTTGTCACTAGCATTTAACCTTTCAATCTATGAATAGGCTAATTTGTTGAAGCTTTTTAAAAAAGAATTCTTAGTTTTTGCAATGTTTTCTTTGATTCTTGTTTTTGTTTTTTAGATTACCATCTTAAATATTAATAGATGCCCAAACTTTAAATTTTGATAAATTATTTAAATTTAAATTTTAATAAATTTTAACTTATCATATAAATTTTGTTCAGTTTTGGTTTTATAAACCTGAAACTGAAAAAACCGAACCGAACCCAAACTGAAAAAAACAGAGCCAAACTGGAAAAAACCGAGCCAAACCGGTTTGAACCGGTTTTTTTCAAAAAACCACACCGAACCGAAACCGGTTGGTTTGAACCGGTTTCGGTTTTTTTGTTTAAAAATAATTTTGGTTTGGTTACTTTTTTTAATAAAAACCAAACCGAAACAAAAAAACCGAGCCAAGCTGGAAAAAACCGAGACAAACCGGTTTGAACCGGTTTTTGTCAAAAAAACAAACCAAACTTAAACAGGTCGGTTTGAACCGGTTTCTGTCAAAAAAACAAACCGAACTTAAACAGGTCGGTTTGAACCGGTTTCTGTTTTTTATAAATAAATTCGATTTGGTTATTTTTTTTAATAAAAACCAAACCGAACCAAAAATAATCACCCCTAATTATAATTACCACGAGTTTTGAAGTAAAGAGAAACACCATTATCCTTTTTAATTGGAATTGCAGTTACCAAGTGATTAAATTGCCCAGCTGATTGGAAATGATTAGGTCACTTCTTATATTTTATCAGTTTAAACCGTTTTAAATAATTTCAAAATAAAATTAAGTTAAAGAACATTAACAACATTTAATTACAAGACACTGCATAGTAACTAGCTATATTATTATTATTATTAAAAAAAACAATGTTTTATTTTAGCAAGTGATTTTGTAATTTTTTTTCATTTTTTTCATGTTTATGCATTTTATTTTTGCATTTTTTTTAAATTCTTTTTTTTTTTTGCACTTCTTATCATTTTTTTTTTAATCTTTGCACTTAACTTACTTATCACTTTACACTTGTATTATTTATCACCTATCTTCTTCTTCTTCTTCTTCTTCTTCTTCTTCTTCTTCTTATCTTGCAAATTCTTTTTCTATACACTTGGCATATATATTTGTTTTACATGTGGCTTCATTCATGTATATAGATGATTTCTACATGTTTGTATATGGTTGATTTTGTAATTCTAATCTAAGAAAGACTTTTGCTCTTTTTTTTTTGTTTTTTTGTGATTTATAAATAAAAACTTACTAATTTCAGAACAACTTTTCACTTAATACCTCCATTATGAAAGTCATTTTAGGTATAATGACCAGACAAAGTGATGCAAATAGAAATGACAAAAAAAAAAAAAAATACAAACAACACAGAATTTGTCAAATAGGTTATCATATAAAAATTCTAATTCAAAATTTTACTAGTGAATATTTTCTCTTCAAATATTCTGCAGCTTAAAAATACTACTTATAATTGTCAAAGGTCTATCTTGAAGAGCAAAAAAATCCTTATAAATAATAATAGTTATTATAGTGATTCCTAAACTAAATATAAAAAATAAAGTCACCAAGTACAATATTTGATTTCCTAAACTAAATAGAAAAAAAAGAAAACATCATATAGGAAAATATTTCTTGCACCATTTTTCTTAGATTAAAAAGAATTCATCCTCGAGTTCAAATTATTATCTTGATCTCGTGGATATCTAATTAAAACTCTTCATTTTTAAAAGAAAATATTTTCTCTCTTCGTTTAAGGTGTATAACAATTCTAAATAACAACTTTATACTTTTCTATCAACATATGTTATATCCATATAACACTTGAATAAATTTACATTTTTGATATTAATAAATTTGTAATTAAAATAATCAACATAGCCTAAATTAATGGTTTCTTTTTGTTGAGCATATTTCATGTCTTCTTTACACTTAACCTCTAACTCTTTAACGATGACACCATGAATGATATTATCACTCTCACTCCAATCATTGTTTATGTTATTATTATCAAAAATAAACATCATGAATTGGTGGTTGATTTCAATCTATAAAAGAATTATAAGCATAAAAAATTTTAGTTTTAATATCATAGTTAGGTTTTCAAAATTGATTATAGATCCGTTATCACTCTTCTTATAATCTTTCAAGTTTCTCATTTTCACCAACTAACGGATCAATTTTGTATTCTATTACCAGTTTCTTAACATCTCTTTTTTAAGGAAGAACCTCCTCATTCCCTACCATACAAGCACGTCATGCTTTGCATCTTCTATAAGCCATGATTATTCTAGCACAAAGCATTAACCACGGGGAATTGTTGGTTATTGATTCCAGTTTATATTGAAGAAAATAACACAAGAAAGATAGTAAACATAAACAATACACAATTCAATTGAATAAGGTTACCACATAAAAACTCTAATTCAAGATTTGTTTTACTAAATATTAGTCTACTGAAATACAAGATAAACAACACTATTTATACTAGTCCCAGGTCTATTTTGAAGAGGATAAAATTCCTAATAAATAATTATAGAGTTATTATAGGTATTTCTAAACTAAATAGAAAAAATATAATTACTAAGCACAATATTTGATTTCCTAAACTAAATATAAAAAACAATAAAACACCATAAAGTAAAAATATTTTTCAGAACTAAATAGAAAAAACAAAACCACCATAAAGAAAATTAATTCATGCATCACAAATAGCTGTATTTTTGTCAATTTAGTCCCTATAATTTTATGCTTTTATATTTTAGTCTTCAAACTTTATTTTCATTATTTTTTAGTTCCCAACTTCTGAAAGATGATAGAGAATCACCAAAAAAACAAAGATAAAAGTGAAAGAATTTGACCGACCATATTTAGCTATGAAAATGACCAATCTTGGTATCAATAGGTTAGCTTGGAAAGTGGAGTTCAATGGTGATGGTTTAACTCATTAACCATGCTTGAAAAAGCATAAAACTTGGAAATAAGTTTTAGATTTAGTTTGAATTTTTTTTTTGTAGTGATTTTAAGGTGTTCAAGAGTTAGAAATGAGGTAATTTAGGTTTTTAAGATGTTCTACAAGTGTTTTCTAGTTAAAATAAGCCAAAAATTAAGCTTTAGAAGTAAAAAACTCAATCTTGATTTTTCAGCCACCAAAACATTATTACAACGGATAACACATCGCCTGCTACAATTTTTTTTTTATATTAAGCAAAGGATGTGTTGTTCATTTAATATATTTTTATATTTAGTTCTTTTTTTTCTGGAATAGTAATGCTGGTATACACACTATTATAGAAACTAAGCTTATTTTGTAACGACTTGAATATTTTTTCTCATGATAAATCATAGATTTAAAACTCGGCTTAGTGGGTTGACCTGGAACATGGCTAACTCGAGGCTGAAACTAGACCGAATTTATAAAAAATAGAGGTAGTTAAAAACTCAGCTGACCTGACAGGTTTACCTAGTCAAAAATTCTGTTGCAACTTGTTGATAATTTTTGTTTATCAAAATAATATCATTTTAATTTATTAAAAAAAATGAGATTGATAGGAACAATTCAATCAAAACCTATGATCAAGCCTTGAATCAATCGACAACCGGACTGAGTTTAAAACATTTAGAATTTGGAACGCATTGATGTGTGTGGGCGCCCGTCAGAAACACTGGTAAGTGATAACCCAGCTGTCCAGTGTCGATATAATCATCGCTAAAGTAAAATTTAGGGCTGGTCTCTAATTATCACTCTAATGGAGCAAGATCCAAAGCCAAAATGGGAAGGCAAGGTCTCAGAAAGGCTACCAAAAGCCACAGCAGATCAAATATGGCCTCTCCTCAATGACTTCTTTAACCTCCACAAATGGTTTCCTAGCCTTGCCACCTGCTATGGCATCCATGGGACTAATGGTGAGCCAGGTTGCATAAGACACTGTGAGGGCTCCTCGATTCCGTCCACTGACACCAATACAGATGGCCACAGTCAGCCTGTTAGCTGGTCCTCTGAGAGATTAACAGTTGTTGATCATGTTGAACGTAGCTTGAGCTATGAGATAGTTGACAGCAATATTGGGTTCAAGTCATATGTTTCAACGGTCAAGGTTGTCCCACAAGGTGATGATGGTCAAGATGGGTGTGTGATCGAATGGTCATTCAATGTTGATCCAGTGGCAGGGTTGGTATTGGATGAGCTGGTGAGAAAGTATAAAGTGGGACTGCAGCAAATGGCCGAGAGACTGGAGGATGCAGTTAAAGGTTTGAGAAAAGTAGACTTCCTTTTCTTGTTTTATATGTTTGCTGCAGCTCTCGATTATTTTTACAGCTTATAGCCTGAGATTTTTATTAAGATACATTTTATTATCATATGCTGCTGTAATGTCCAAAATATAAACAAAACAAAATAGATTTGAAAAGTCAACGATGCCCTTGTGTGCATTATTATGGTATTAATGGTTCATGCACACTTAGACCATTCATGTGATTTGATTTGATATATGCAAAAAAAAAAAAAAAAGAAGAAGATTAGATTTGCAGAGAGCCGAAATATGAAGAGGGGAAGAAGGAGATAGAAGAAAGGAGAAAGGAGGTAGAAAGGGAAGAAGTGAAAATTGGAAATAAGGGTTCTAAGGTAAGATCTTGATGTTTTATCTTAAATTTATTGGTTTGATTTTAGGGTTTGAATGATTTAAGAGGTTTAATAAATGTTTAGGGTGTTAGTTTGGTTTAAAACGAATTAATTTGAAGAGTAGAATTATGAGCTTTCGAGGAACTTGTTGATTATTTTTGGATCTGCAGTTTGGAGGACCGGCAGATAAGGACTATAAAATCCTGATCAACTGGTCTACATGTTGGTCTTAGCCGGTTGGCTTGTAGTGGCGTTGATCGGTTGGTTATTTTCATCTGCCGGTTGACCGAGTAGTGGGATTCGATCGGTTCTTTTAAGTTCAATTAACTTGGGACATGTTCAAGATCGATAAGGCGAATTAGTATGATTTTATAATTATGATTTGGTTTCTAAACTTAGAGTTGTAATATTTTATGTTATCCACTTCAAGTTGTTTTTTAGTGTTTTTGTATTCGTTATAGGTTCTGCTGACGTTTTTACTAGCAATCTTAAGTAGTCTTCAATTCTGCATTTGTTTGTTTTTTTGCTTCGTTTTTCGAGTGAGTGCGATAATATTTAATATGCATGTAATATAAATAATATATGTATGTTGATTATATGATGAGTATAATTTGTTAATTCTTGAATATTTGTATATGTTCCTTTATTTTCTAAATACTCATCCATTCTTTAATTTGCACTCGCATTCTGTTGAATTAAATTTTATTCAATATGATATTCATTGCTTTAATAACTATACAAGTATCTATTATGTCTTAATATCAGTGTACTTGTCAGAAACTTCATACTAACAGAAAGTAGTTAATCTATATGCACATAACAGTATGTATACCTAGTTGGTGAGAAAGACAGCAACTTGTGATGATTGATCCTCTCACATTTATCTGACCTATATTCCACTATAATATGCTATTATGCTTTGTGTGTGTGTGTGTGTGTGTGTGTGT
>Ga0325404_1001416_pt1 | contig 25446 bp, 14 predicted proteins | sample PopdelMetagenome_18_FD_205664 | JGI IMG/M metagenome (GOLD analysis project Ga0325404, IMG submission 205664) | Populus deltoides microbial communities from Bellville, Georgia, United States - Xylem-Control-R1 | ecosystem: Host-associated > Plants > Phyllosphere > Stem > Wood/Secondary xylem...
AAAAAAAAAAAAAAAGCTTCATTGTAGGAGTTTTTTTTATTTTTTGATCTTGGATTTGTTTTGTTATTCCTAGGAGGGCTAAGGGACACTTTGGTCTTATAATAAATATAAAATTTTAATTAAAAAAATATTGATGAAGCGTGGCTGTCACGCGCCAGCGAGCGGACTTCGCCTTTAAAGGTGACCTTAAAAGCGTACCAACATCTTCTACGTGGTGATGCAGTGCGTGAATGGAGGAGCTCTGGTTAAGCCCCAATAGACTTTTTTCCCTCTCTCTTTTCTTCTTATTAAAGTATGAGTATGCCCTATCATTTATTTTTTATATTCAATTTAGTCCTTATTCTTTTGATTACTATATATTTTGTTTTTATATCTTATTTTGATTGTTTTTTTTCAATTTCATCCCTATCATTTAGTTTAATTTGATTTTTATGTCAAATTTGGTCCATATTCTTTTGATTTTTTTACCCTTTTACCAATAAAATTTTGTTTTCAATTTCATCCCTAAGCATTTATTTTAATTTATTTTTATGTTGAATTTGGTTTTTTTTAATTGGTCATGTTTTTTTCTTTATTTTTTTATATTGGGTTATCTCGATCCCATGTTGGCTTTAATTTTTTTTCATCGTTTATTTAAAAACTAATTTTTTTAGTTTCATTGCTATACATTTTTTTTATTGGAAATATTGTTTTGTTTTTTTGGGTTCGCCTTCTATATAGTCAGTTCCGGTCTTATGACCATGATCACGAGTTTCAAAGGTTAGCGCAGGTTGACTTTAATTTTGTTTTGTTCTTTTTTAAAATTATTTTTTTTTTCAATTTTATCCTTCAACATAATTTTTTTTTTTGGAATTGATCTTCATGCTTTTTTTTCTTCATTTTCCTCTCTATGAGTCTATCATAATCATGTGCCCATAATCGTGTGGTTAGTGAGTTAACCATATTGATTCATATTTTTTTTTCCATTGTTTTTTTAATTGATTTTTTTTTACTTTCATCATTCAATATTAAATAGTTTGATAGTTAGGTGTAATAGTTTTATTCAATTTGTTTTCACTAACAACTTTTTTTAATTGACAAAGATAATTTGTTTGATTGAACAAAATATTTTTTTAAAAAAACAAAGTTACTAGACACAATTAAGCTCATGACCCGTGTTATATAATCAAATATTTTAATTTTAATTATTTCTTAATCAAATATTGATTTATTTAATTAGATGCATGTATAAATATTTTAATTTGTAATTGAAAATTTTTTTCATAAAAAAACACGTTGGAAAGTATATTCATTTTTTTATTGAAAAAAAAAAATCACCATACGGCAATCCGAAGAAAGAATTACATCAGACCTTAACAATATACATCCAAGAAAACCGAAAGAGAAAAGAATACATGAGCAATGTGAAGTGATGAGATAAAAAGAGGTTATTTGATGTACCGAGGTTGTTCACTTACAACAGTTATGGAAAACGCTTTACAGGAATTGTAAGAAAACAAGTCAAGAAAGAGAAAAGGAACAAGTATTCCATGCCTATTTTTGTACAGATGCAGGAGAATGGCTGATCGGCGAATAACCAGAATTTTCTTAGCTTGCACCGGTCCTCAGCACACACTCCTCCCAATGTCAGCCGAGCATAAACAATTAATTGTTGTAATCTAGCAAAGTTCCTGTTTTCTAAGGGCAGCATCTCTTGACATCCTCTATGGTGAAATTCAAATCCCGCTGCCGATTTTAAAATCTGAAAATGAGGTTGTTTCTCGAGCTTCAAGTGTTGAAGTCGAATCTTTCTTGTTCAGCCCAAAAAAGGAGCAATTTTGAAATGCATCCAAGCTGCTGGCTATCAGATGGTTCAAACCACCAAGGCTATCACTTAAAATCAAATCTTCAGCATGGTATTTGGAGGATGGTATATCCAGATCTAATAGCCCTAACGAGTCAGGCTGCAGAGTGGATAGCATGAATCATGTCAGCTATAAAAATCTAACTACATTTTCCCAGGGGCTAACAAATTTCTTTATGAAACAACACATCTTCTTCTGGCGCCAGAATGCTAACCCGGTCACCTTAAAGGGGATATAGAGCATAAAACAACAGGGAAAAGAAAGAACGAAGAACAAAGAAAACATACCCAATAGATATCTGTTAGCCCATTGAAATTCTTTGCTTGGTTGTTCACGACTTGCGAATCAGACAGACACAAACGGTCTTCACCAGTAGGATAATCCATAGGACCCACAAAATCAGGTAGCTCCTGCAATAGAAGTATAATATATTTAATCAACCCTTGCTTCCACCAGACAATAGAATCACTTGAACATGATACAAGTGTTAAGGATACCTCAAGAAAGGCACGGGATGCGATTGAGCTTGTCCTGTCCATCTGTTTGCCAACCTGTGGAGAAGCAACAGCAGATGTAGTAACTTCCTTGCGGAGAGAATGATTCCTTTGAAAAGCAAAGGCATCACATGTTTCTTCACCATCCCAGATTGAAGATGTATGGGATGTCACTGAGGAAACAAATCCCATTTTGCTTTGATGCCTTGAGATATGTGCAGCAATTGCCGCATCAAATGAATCACAGCTGAATGGGATCTGCTGAAGGCATTGATTGCTTTGATCAATAGGTGGTTCAACGCAGTTAAAATCTGCTTCATGAGGCAACTCTGATAGTAGATCTCCAATGCTAACATCAGTAAGGCTATCAGCCCACTCCCCGGCAGACAGCACGTTTACATTGCTCAATCGCAAGCCATCCTACATATATACAAATCAAAGTACACGTCACAAATGGAATAGTGTATGGACATTCGTCATGGCTGAAATATTTCAAAGGTCAATAATAGGTGATAGATATATGAAACAACGGACAGCTTGTATTAAAAACTAAATGACCAAACCTCAATTTATGAATGAGACATGAATGCTGCATCAGCAAGTATATATAGCAGAATAAAAAAGTGGTATGAAGCAGCATGAACTGAGACAGCATTCAATTGGATTAAAATCACAAGAAGTTGCAATTACCACATCTTCCAATTGTTGTGTGCTAGTCCTATCATCAGTCTCCGTTCTATGCCAGGATGTGTTTGCTGCAGGATCAAAGGACTTGACAAGATTATTTATGGGTCCTATGGCAATAAACTCATTTGTCTCATTGCTCACTCCTGCAGAATGAGGTGTAGAAGCATGATTACTGTTCATGGAAGTCGGGCAATCCCTACTGGGATCCTCAAGAAACTGATCACCAGTTGATGGCTCAGTTGTGGATACAGAATCCATAGCCTTCCCTTTCTCATTTCCTCCATCTGTAAGGCAACTATACGTTGAAGGTGCTCGCAATGTCATAGAAGCAAAGTTGGCGTTGGAAAACCAGCCATACCTTTGTTGAAATGCAGATGTCAGTTAAAGTACGATCTAACAAAGGATTTGCATTTAAGTTGAACGAGAAATAGAAGAAACCTCAAGCGAAACACTGGAGGGCTGCCAATTGAAAGGTATACATCGGCTGCACTGACAAGTGAGTCCTGTGTCCATCTCTGATAACCCACCAGGTTTTCTCTATTAACTACGTAAGGGAAAAGCATTAGCTCTCCAGATGCAACAGTAGAATTGCCCCATTTCCGATTTAGATGTTCCAGTACTGATGATATCTTTTTCCGAGTACTAAGAGTGAGTTCCAGGTGTGGATTATGCTTATCCTGCACCCAAATGAAAATACAATCACATTTTCGGAATACTGCTCGATAACTAAAACTTCTACATCAAAATCATCAACGTTGTTTCTCTTTGTGCTCACCATTTCTAAGGCTCTACGAGTACCATCATCAATTGGGAACAACTGGAGCTTAAGCTTCATATTATTGTGTGCACTGCTTTCAACATAATGAAGCAAAGAAGCAGGCAAATGGGGCAGAACGTTTTCAACAGAATCAAGACCATTTTGCCCTGGAAATGAAAGAACAATCACTTATGGCGCTTCAAATGGTGGCTCTTTCAAATTTTTGGATTAGGAATTGGTGAGGATCAGCCCCACCAGCCATACCTTGGTCATGTTCAAACTCTTTATCAGGGGCTGTCCGTTCCAAATGCTCGGCAGCATCAGCAACCAAAGAAACCCCAGCAATTGCAGCCTTTTCCCATTTTTTGTATGCCGCTGATGAGGCTAGACCCAATGAGAATCAATTAACAATGTGACCAGCACAAAAATTCATGATTTCAAACCAAACGAAGTGAAACAATATTCATCCATCATTTGAAAAATCAGATCAAGAAACCAGAGAAACATAGCTTTTAGCTAGGAATAATGGTTACAATAGCATGGCCATCACTCAGTCATAGCCCCACCTGAGTAGGGTTTTGAAAGCAAGGATTTAGGGGCAGTCCTATTCTTCAGCAATTTTGCAGAAAGTCACTGCCTTTTATGGGGCACTGATTGTTTCGAACAAACCCCAAACGCATATCCCATTTAAAGTTAAAAAAGGAGAATTACAAGTTGTCCACTTTTTGTACTGATACCTCAAGGATCATGCCTAGAATAACATTAAAGCAAATTCATGAATGACATAAAAAGTATGTATGGTAAATGGGGGAAAGTAAAGTATAGAATTGATGTAAAATCCTAATACAACATCTTCAAAACTGAGGATAAGCTCAAACAAATAATCACCTGGTTTCCGCCTTTGCCTTGCAGGTTTCATTGCAGTTGAGTCTCCTTTATTGTTGTTACGGATAACCCCCAAATTAACATTGCGCTTCAATGATCCCTTTCCACCACCTAATTTTTGTATGTTTTGACTATCAACAAGAACAAGTTTAACAGTTCGAGTATCATGCCCAGATGCTCTATTCTGATTTGTGATAATGCTAGGAGTTGTTGGAGAGCCATTTTCCCCTTGTGAAGACCTCTTCCTTACATTCTTCCTTCGATCTTTCAAGAGTTGGTTTTCCTTCAAGGAAAACATATACCAATCAGTTGAGCATATCCAGTAGATCAATCAAGTTCGTGAACAGGAAAGCGCAAACTTTTGCAAATATAGACAAAATTCACTAACCAGTGCTTCTACAAATATCTTAAACCTTCGCGGTTTTAGATGGAGCTTTGAAGCTTTGCAACTATACTTTGCCAATAATGACCACCTGTATAAAAAAATCAAAATTTGAACCAGGAAAACAAAACAATCCAAGACTCTGTCAGTTGAAGCAGTCCAAGAGAAAAATATCAATTTTGACAAACCATAACACTGAATCCTCATCATTACCAAGATATGATACAAATCCTTGATCCATGATGGCATTATGGTCTATACACTATATCAAATTCCCCAAAGATTTTTAAGCCAGATGCACTGAACAAAGATGGGAAATTAAGACAGTAGAAAAACCATTCACTTAATGTATCAGAGATTCAGAATGCTTTACATCAGCTCCAATGCAGAACCAGAAAAATAATGACACGTATTTGTTGATAGTATCACAAGCTTCCTTTTTCTGACTATTTTTTCATGTATAACTTCCCTAATTTATAATACATATTAAAAAAAAAAACAATTCAAACAGTATATAAGAAATATTACCATCGGAGCATTGCAGCGTTTGTATCTTTTGAGTTTTTTGCATCTAGGCACAATCCTGGGCCAAGCAATTTGTTCATACGCCTCACAAGACGATAGTAATAATGCCTGACCTGGAAATATAAATAAATAGGTGGTAATGAATATGATGAATACATCAACAAAACTAGACGAAACAGCTGGATCTAAATCTTGTTGCAATTTACCTGATCCTTGTTTTTACTTTGAACATGGCGAGTAATTTTCTCAAAGTTCTGCAATGAAAGCTCAAGATGGTTACTTAAGGAGTAAAACAGAACTGAAATTTTTTTAATCCAAAGCACATTCCAGCAATAACATGCCTTGCCAACTTGTCGTAGTGCATTGAAGAAACTTTCCTCTTCTTGATGTGTCCAAGCAGCCCATTGCCGTGTTGGTCTTTTCTCTGCGTTAAGCATAATATTAACATTTACAGATAAAACTACCACTCCCAAATCGTGGCATGTTCCTGCAGCACCTAAATTAACAAAAACTAAAAAAATATATATTAAAAGCACATAACAAACCTGGCTGTCGTGGCTCAACACGATCTGGAGTAGATGATGTTACACCAGGATCTCCGACCTGAATTGAACTGTTTCGATGAAGATGTTGTTCAGAGTCCAAGGAGACTTGTGGCTCCATCTCTATATTAAGGGCCTCAAAAAGAAGAAGAAACACTCATGCACTTTGAAGTGTTTTTTGCTCCCCCTTTGACCTCAATGAATGCTGTAACCCTATTTGTGAAATTGAACAATAACTCAGCATTAAACTCCTTCGCATATAAACTGTAGGGAAAGACAACCACACAATCTTTTTTAATCTTATGTTTTCCATAAACAGAACAGGGGACTTGTTTTCATTGAACCCACAAATAAGAACTTGGATTCCCCACATAATCAATGTTAAAATAAGCTACCATTCCGTTAAAATTGGTAGCATTGGGCTATTTCCCAAGTTCAGAATTTTACAAGCAAACCCAAATGGACTAGAAATTCCACCCCCTCCGGTTATAGAACAATAATTTCGCTAAAACAAAACTAATATTCAATCAAATTAAGCAAGCTAAAGCGAGTATTTAAGCTTAGAAACTCCAATAACAGATAACCCATTGAAAATGCAGGAAAATAGAACACATTAGAAATTCAAATCTCAACTTCACCAATTTTTTTAGATCCAAATTACCAGATTTCAAGCTAACAACACTGAACCCGACTAATCAAAGAAGTTAAATCTATTAATCACTAAACACCCACATAAGAAACCTCATAAAATTAACGAAATTTTCCACCTTTATGCTTTTCCCCAATTTTAAGCATCGAAACAAAACTAGGGTTTTGAACAATAGTGATCAATTTTGACCTTAAAATATCAAAATCAAAGTAACGAAACTGAGAAGCTGAAGTTAATTTTGCAATACATGAGAGAGAGTCGAACAAACTCTAGAACGGAAAGCCCGAGCTCATAGAAATTCTTGGACAAAGAAATCGAAACGCAGAGAAAGCTGCAAGAAAGAGAAGAGAAGGGATTTTTTGTCTTTTTTCTTTTCTTTTCTTTTCTTTTCTTTTCTTTCTTTTTTTCTTTTTTACTTTGGAGAAAAGAAAATAATAAAAATTAAATATTTTAAAGATAAAGTTTTTTCGGCAAATAGTTAATTTCTATGATATATATATATATATATATATATATATATATATATATATATATATATATATATATATAAAATTCTAAGCAGAAGAGTTTGGTCTTCATTTACAGGCAAGGAAGTTTAAAAAATAAAAATAAAAACTGTCAACTTGACCTAAAAATTAATATTAGTATTTTTATCTTAAAAAAAAAGTTGACCTAAGATTAACCTGCCACCTTATTTTTTACGTGGCATGGATCAATTAGCACTCAATTTTTTAAACCAAATCTATGATTACCTAATATTTATTAAAAAATTATTATTTGATAAAATTAAATATACATTATATAATTATTACACATACATAGAACGTAGGAACGAATTCATAGTCAAGGACACCTGTCCTTGTTTCTAATGTTAAAAAACACTGTATGTAACCAGGATTTATGTCTTTAATTTGAATATTTTCTGTCCTGAAATATGAAAAGGTTATCCTTGTCACATTCCTTGAAGAAAAAGGTTAAAAAGCATCGTCCTTTCTGGAAAGGCGCACGAACCACTTTCATGTTTGCGAAACGATGGAGTTCAAAGGGAACATTCATTCAGGTTTTTATGGCATTTTGCTTGGCCACCCCATAATTGGTGGATCAAGAAATATTATTCATCATTTATTTTACAGTTTAATTAAATAAATTTTAAATTTATTTTTTAAAAATTATTAGTTTAACTTTAGAATTACTGGAGACTTATATGATCGTTAACTTTAGAGTTTCTGCGATTAGTTAAGGTATACGCAAACTAGTTAGGATATCCATATTAATAAAAAAAAAACACACACACACACATATATATATATATTGTTTATTATTATTGTTATAGCGGTTGTTTTTTGTTTGAAAATATATTAAAATAATGATATTTTTTATTTTTTAAAATTTATTTTTAACATTAAAAGCATCTAAAAACATTAAAAAAAACAATGTGAAGTAAAAAACCTAAAAAACTTATTTTTTTAAAAAAAATGTTTTTATGGATATGTTTGACAGCAACGCAAAAATATAAAAGAGAATTTCATTTTAAAAAAAATTTGTTGACATTACCTACTGCTAGTATTGAACAAGTTACACAGGTCATCAGGTGAAAGGAACTGATTCTTTGTTTCATGTTCAAGCTTCTATATGACTAAAAGATAAACAGCGAAGGGATAAAGAAGACGCACCCAATGCCGCCGCTCTTGCTTTTCCTATTTTTCACATGCACAGCTGAGATTTAATGTTGTTAACAGCTTCCAACAGCCTCCCTTTGAACGCCGAGTTGCAGGTCAACGAGGAGGCAAATGCCGTCCCGACTCTAAGGGTGTGTTTGGCATTGCATTTGCAACTGCGTTTCGTCAAATTTTGAATTTTTTTTTTTGCTAAAATTAAGTGCGGTTTGTACTTTTTGGATCGTTTTGATGTGCTGATGTCAAAAATAATTTTTAAAAAATAAAAAAACATCATTGGCATGTATTTTGGCACGAAAAGCTATTTGAAAAGCAACCGCAACCACACTGCCAAACACGCTCTAAATAGTCTTGTATTAAAAAAAAAAAAAACTCATTTAAAATGTGGGGGTGCGAATACTGTTTGGACGGCATATTTCACTATTTTTTTTTAAAGAAAAAATATTTTGTTTTTATTTTTATTTTTACTTTTATTTAGATTAATATTTATTCTCTCTTGTTTAGAAAGTCTATTTGAAATGAAAATTACTTTTAATTATTTTTTAAATTTTTGAGAGGTTTTTCTAATTAATCTATATTTTTTTCATCTTTTGTATAGATGAAGTGAAATTAAATATTTTCATCTACATTTATCTCTTAATTTTTTTAGTTATTATTTTTAGTCATCGTTTATAGTTTTTTTCACTTATTAATACACATAGTTCTCGATTTATTTGATTATATATACATATAAATTTTTTAATTTTTATTTAAAATTTTATTAAATATAAAAACATATTAAAAAGTCTATGTATAAATTTTTTTAATTGAAAAAAAATATTTAACTCAGAGTGAAGTACAGGACAAATACCTAGTTATTTATATTATGGTGTAAACAAATATCTAGAAAGATGATATTAGCCCCTCGGCCACATGAAATCCATCAATTGTTTTTTGCTTGTGGTGAGCCAAGGCTGAAGAGGGGCATGAACATTAGTGTTGGTTGTATGTAACAAGAATTTGTTATAAATAAAATGTTATGTTTTTTATTTTTTTAATGTGAATATAGTACATTATAGAAACATCCAGGGGTGGTGCATGGATATTAGTGTTGGCTGCAAGTCATGAACATTAGTATTTTTATTTATTTATATGGTTTTTTAGGTTTTTCTATAAATAAAATGTTAAGCCTTTTATTTTCTAATGTGGAATGAGTACACTATAAAAACATCTAAAAATACAAAGAAAAAGAGGTAGCACTCTAAGGTATAACAATCACTCTCTTCTAAAAGAGTTTAGGAAGTTTCTCACTTATAGTTCGTATGGATTACGTTGGAAGTCGAATACTTGGACGACTTGTGGTTTGTGACGACCTAGTCTTGAAGCAATTATTTAAAGTCGAAAATAACATATGATTTTCAGGTAATCTTCACATAAACACTAAACTACTCTAGATTTGTTTAATGAGTTTCTCAAGACTCCTAAAAAATTATTAAATGTACCATTTTTAATGCATGTATGTGTTTCGGGAAAACCAAGACAGTCATTATCAGTAATATTGTTGTGAAATAAGGAGGTCAGGCAACAATTCTAATTTCTTCATACAACAAATTAGAATACATCACCTACATGGTTTAGAAGTTTATCTAAATCTCTAAATCCATGCCTCAAAGGAGTGGAATGAGATGGGTAATGGCAAAATGCACAAAAAAATGAATCCCACATATTGATAGTTGATAGAATATTGTATCCTCTACCTGTATCGAAACAAGGACCAACTCTCCTGGGTAGCTAGAAACTATGGACCCATCGAAATTGATGAAGCTACAAGAATCACTATGAGTATTCTTATTTCCTAGAGATCCTTGCACATCATTCATAGTATGTTCTACGACCTTCATTTCAAGACTGCACTGACTTCTTCTTTAATGGATCTCTTCTGGGATGTTAATCTCTTCCTGCACAAAGTCCCCCGGGGGTGTTGATGGGGGACCCTTCGAAGATCAAGTCAATACCAGGTATTTTTTATGTAACAAAAGTCATTAATGAAAGTATTAATGAGCTTTTATGAAGATAGAGAAGAGGAGAAGGAAGAAGATGTAGAATTAAGGAACAAGAAGTAGAGAATGTATTTTTGTCTTTTAGTATAAGGTTTTCGAACCCCTTCCTGTATATTCATGCTTCCTTTTATATTATATTACTTGACTTGCTTCATACAACGTAAGAGGGATAGAGATGTAATCTTGTAATAGTAAAATAATATTATTCTACTGCTCGTGCCATCACATCTAGTTAATATAAGCATGAGTTGCTTGTTCGTATTTAATAGGATGTGATGGGCATCATAATTACTAACCCAGACTCATATTATGAGGGGTTTAGTATAGAGTTATCCGTCAGTTATGCACCCAATCTGAGGGACGTTGGGCTCAATCCACGCCCGAAGCCTAGGAGAAAAGGGGGCGTGGACGCGTTCAGGTCCAACATGGAGTTGGACGCGGTCGCCCCGGGCCTAGCCATGGGACTAGGTGTGGACATGTCCATGCCCACTGTAGAGTTGGGCGTGGGTGTACCCCAACCCAACTTGGGGTTGGACACCCAAAAAGACATAGCTCCATTTTGGGTTATGACTTTCGCACATTATCTCTTAAATGAGGTTGAGTTGAGAAACCATGACCCATCAATAGCCCTCCAAGTCTTCTCTTTTTTTTGTGGAGAAATGGGGAGACTTAAGGCTAAAGAGATTTTGGACTGACCTCAATTGAGTCGTGACCCTGGTCAGGGCGTCTTTTATACTCCCCTTGTCAGGGCCTCACTAGCGGGGGTGGTGTTCCCAAAGAGATCATTGTTTGAATCTTCATGATGTGTTGAGATCATTGTTTGAATCTTCAGGATATGTTCACAGTTCTTCCTCTCATGAACATTGGACACTCACTACTGTCCTGGCGAAATGGGTCCTAGATGCCACAAGGGTGTGTAGCCTCGTTTGGACCAGTAGGAGGTGTTGTTGTAGGAGGGCTGGTTTCAGCGCCTATTGATGTTGTAGAGGTTGGTTTCAACACTTCTTGATATTGTAGAGGCTGGTGTCCATGCCATCTAGGAGAGGTGTGTAACTTGAGTTGGATAGACAGTGTGAGCCTGATAAGGCCGCCCTAACACTCTTGATGTTGTAGAGCCTAGTACCCGTGCTATCCAGGAGAGGTGTGTAACCCGATTTGGATAGACGGTGTGAGCCTGATAAGGTCTCTTCAGCACTCTTGATGTTGTAGAGATTGATACCCATACTATCCAGGGGAGGTGTGTAACCCGAGTTGGATAGACTGTGTGAGTTTGATAAGGCTGCCCCAGCACTCTTGATTCTAACTGAAAAAGCTAAATAGAAGGAAGGGAGGGGGTGTTGATAGCCGCCCTGAAAAGTGAAGCATTGATCCCCTACTACTGCCTTGGAGAAACAAGTCTCAGACGCCACAGAGGTGTGTAACCCTAATTGGTGACAGTGGGAGGTTGATGCTCACTTAGGACTTTGTTACCGTCCTGGAGAAGTGGGCCCTGGATGCCATAAGGGTGTGTGACCTCGATTGGATCGGTAAGAAGTATTCCTAAGAAAGGAACGTAGATAAAGTAAGAACACAAGTGATAAAAATATATATTCTTTATTTATGTATTTAATAATGATATAGCTTAAGGTGGTCTAAGTGCCATGCATGAGGAAGGCCAAAGCCTTGTTGGTGATCGACCAGTAGGGCCTTCTTACCCTTCAGAAAGGTGTTTATATATTTTCTTGAGGCTTCCTAGTTCTCCTTCACCGCTACTACCCCTTTAACTATTGAGAACTTCATGGTCAAATACTTGGTGCTGACCATTACACTGATCTGATGGAGCAATGGCCTCCCAATGATGGCGTTGCATGGGAGATGGGTGCTAATGACTGATGAAGTTTTGTTGGATAGTCACACAACAAGGTGCAGTCCCCATAGTAACAATCAACTCCTCTGCCCTCTTCTCAAGCACTGCTTATCTTTCTATCCCAATGAGGGGTGTTAGCATTGGAGCTATATATATAATTGTTAGAAACTAGTACCATTCAAACAATAGCTGCTACAAATAATAAAGCATAAGCTAGATTTCGTGGTACTTTAAATTCATTAGAGCTTTGGACATGTTTGTTTTTATCTCTAAACCACCTGCCAATAACATTAAAATAAAAATTAGATAGCCATATGAAAATAAGGATTCATAAAAAAGAAAAGAATATTGTAAGGGTGATAAAAGAATATGAAATTTTCGAGGTTTAACAATCTTCTTTCCAAAGTATGAACATGATTTTAGTTGAAGAAACTCTCGTGTGTTTGGTAGGAAAAACATAATATGTTAACTTGTTTAATAACATTAGAGTTCCACCCACTGAATTCAGAAGTTGACCCATCTCTCATTTGTATTGATTTACTAAATAATTGACAGGAAAATAATATTTTAATAAATGATATGATGGTGCTAAAAAATAAGCACCGTAATTACTTCATGAATTTAGTTTTAAAAAATAAATGAAGAGACAGTGAGGTAAATTATTATGTTTCTTTTTTGTGAAGTAAATTGCAAAATTAAATTGCATAATAAAACAGAACAATTAGAAACCAGTCACTGCAATTAGTAACTGAACAACCATATCTCAAAAGCAAAACAATTTAATATACCATAATGAAAGGGAGAATTGTGTTGGCTAAAAGCACCAGTATACTAAATTCATAATTCATAAGTCCTAATTATCTTTTCTCTTTGTGAAGTTAAAATATGATCAAATAATCAACAAAATTAAGCAATCAATCACATAAATCAACATTAAGATTTTTAACCCGATATGAAAAAAACCACGGGACCGTAGTCCACCTAAAAGCTTCTATTAATGAATAATGGGATCACAAAGTGTTCTTTCTTAGCTAAAACTAAGGACTACAACATATAAATAATCAATATTAACTTATTCTTGGAATGCAATAAGATTAAAGAGAGAAAGTTGAGGGAAATCCTCACAAAGCTAAAAGCTGTATTTTATAATGAAATAATCAAATTAGACACTTCAATCTTCAACCTAACCATACATAATAAATAATTATGTGTTTAGAATTTGATGTCACAATTTCAGCCCAGTCCTACAATAAATAAGCTATCAATCAAAGATTAAACTGACTTCACTTAAATTGCCAATGTTTCTGTTCTCTTTTTCTCTTTTTTGGGTTCGTTATGCCAAATGAAACAAAAGACAACAGACCTTAATATATATATTTTGACCAACCTCTTCTTCTTTTTTTTTACAAGTGTGTGGTCTTTTAAAATGGTGCGGGGCCCATAACAAATCTCCCTCTCACACACCATGTAAGGAATTCGCCTTAATGACAATCAGTTTGTAAGCTTTAATTTGGTGGGTTCTACTGAGCCTGTTTGCCTTCTACAGAACTCAAACTTCTTTTTAGGTAGAGACTTAGTCATCATGTTCGACATATTATCATTGATATAGATCTTCTTAACAACAAATGACTTCATCTTTATAGCATCTTGAATCCATTGGTATTTAACCTCAATATGCTTTGATCGAGAATGAAAAGTATGGTGCTTATTGAGATAGATTGCATTATGATTGTCGCAATACAACACAAAGTTCTTTTGCATTAGGCCAAGTTCATGTAAAAGCTTTTTTCATCTGTAACAACTATTTCCCCTCATTTAGTAATAACAATGTATTTAGCCTCTGTAATAGATAATACAATACATTTTTGTAAGCTTGATTGCTATAAAACTTCCCCTTGCAAAGGTCATTAAGTATCCTGATATGGACTTTTTAAACTTAATATCACATGCCATTTTTGCATATATGCATCCATCCAACACATGTTTACCATTACCAAAATATAAATTGAAACTAGAAGTACTTTTAAGATACATGAGTATCAATTTCACTGTTGACCAATGTTCTTTACCAGGATTGAAGAGGAACTGACTGACCATACCAACAATATGAGTTATATCTGGCATTGTGTAAACCATGACATATATCAAGCTATCAACTACAGATATATAAGGAACCTTTATCATTACCAAAATATAAATTGAAACTAGAAGTACTTTTAAGATACATGAGTATCAATTTCACTGTTGACCAATGTTCTTTACCAGGATTGAAGAGGAATTGACTGACCATACCAATAATATGAGTTATATCTGGCATTGTGTAAACCATGACATATATCAAGCTATCAACTACAGATATATAAGGAACCTTTATCATCTTATCTCTTTCTTCATCACTTAAAGGGCACTGTTTAAAACTTGGCTTAAAGTGATTTGCAAGTAGAGAACAAATAGGTTTGGACTTGCTTATACTGAATCTCTTAAATAAGATAGCCAAAGTTTTATATTCTTCATTTCACAAGTAATCTTGGTGCTATGAATCTATTTTGTTGGTTCTAAATTTTCATTGCAAAAGACTTGCTACACTTTTCCTCCAAACTCTATATCTTTTTAGTATTATGGCTAATAACCAGCATATCCACTTATAACAAGAGAGTATTAAATTTACCATTTGAAAACCTTTTAATAAAATATAATAATTAGAAATGGCCCTACAATAACCATGCTCTACCATGAAAGAATCAAACTTCTTATGCCATTGCCTTGGAGTTTGCTTCAACCCATACAAACTCTTTTTTAACTTGTAAACTAGCTATTTTTTACCTTTCACTTCAAACCCTTTAGGATACTCTATATAGATCTCCTCATCTAAATCACCATGGAGGAAAATAGTTTTCACATCAAATTATTTAACTTCAAGATTCAAACTAACAGTTAAACCAAGTACAACTCAGATTGAAGACATCATGACAACAAGTGAAAAGATTTTCTTTAATTTCTAACCTAAACACCTATTTGTTCTTGAGTGCTTTCTTTCCTTTCAGAAGCTTCACTAACTCGAAAGTATGGCCCATATACAAGGATTTTATCTCTTCTTGGATGGATTTCAATCACTTATTTTTTTCTCATGTGACATAACTCAATCAAAATATTCTCTCCCCTATTATCATCATTTCTAACCTATACACTCATTTGTTCTTGAGTGCTTTCTTTCCTTTAGGAAGCTTCACTAACTCGAAAGTATGATCCATATACAAGGATTTCATCTCTTCCTAGATGGATTTTAGTCGCTCATTTTTTCTCATGTGACATAACTTTATCAAAACATTCTAGCTCTCCCCTATTTGTAACTAACACATACTCACGAGGAGAATATTTGGTGGAAGCTTGGTGAGGTCTAGTGGACCTCCTCAACTTTGGCTCATCTAGAGTTTCTTAAATAATATGTTTAGAAATAACACCACCATCATCATCATCATCATTAGCTGGCATATAATCATCAACTAATAACTTAAAAAACATACCATCATTATCATCATTTTACATATCACCCTAATTATTAAAAGACATCAAAGGAAACTATGTAATAGGTCTTGAATTCGAATTAGCAAGAATAAAATTAGTAGATTTTATTTTCTCTTTCTATTTAAAGTATTTGATGGTTGATCTTAGAATACAATAAGATTAAAGAGAGAGTTGAGAGAAATCCTCACAAAATTGATAACCTTATTTTATAACAAAACAACCAACATGGAAACCTTCAATATTTAATCCAACCATAAAAAAAATAAAGAGCTATATGTCTAGAACTTGGTGTCAAAATATCAGCTCGATCTAACAGTGAAAGAGTAATAATCAAATATTGAAATTGGTTGCACTTAAGCTGCCAATGTTTATGTACTTAAACCTAAAACAGGAGTTGACCAGACCAAAAGGACAAGTCTAGGTCATATGGGTTGACCCAGGTCAACCTAGGATAATTCAAAAAAATGTTTGAGGTTTTAATATCCCACGTGAAAACAGTTAAGAAACAATCTATGTGGATGTAGGCTATATATGCTGTAAATAATGAAGTTTAAAAGATTGTTTGAAAATGCTTTTTTATCCTATATTGAAAAAACACAATTTTTTTTCTTGTGAATATATATTATATATATTAATGGGCTTTCAATCCCACATTAAAAAAATAAAACCTTCTTCTAGTGTCTATATAATGAATTTTTTCATGGGCTAGTAACCAATAAGGAAAAGGGAGGTAGGCTCACGTGCATAAGATTAGGTTGACCAAGAGAAAAATCTCTGATTGTCCCCCCTATGCATGAGGTAATGTCTACGCTTTTTGTACCTTTTGTCTTCAATAATATTTTTTATGTTCTATTAAATATTTATGCACTTTGAGAACACATGACACAACCCATAAATATACATTTGTTCCACATTGAAAAGTTCATGAACATGTTACAAAAAAAATGTTAGGCTAGATATTCATAAATTATTTTTCTTCGTATGTTAAAAAAAAATGTAAGCATAAGCATCATAATAATAATAATAATAATAATAATAATAATAATAATAATAATAATAAAAGGTTTCACCCGGGTTATGCAGGGTCATCTGATTTTCAGGTTGACTCGACAGGTCGTCCGAGTTTCACTATGCCAATTGCAGGCCCGAGTTTTATATACTTCAAACCTAGCTAAGGCCTTGGGTTGCCCAAGTTCCAAGTCAACCTTTCGGGTTGAACCAGGTTTGATAATTATATTTTTTTTCTCCTTTTGGTTTATTATTGCCAACTAAAACAAAAGATAGTCGTCCCTAATATATAACTAAACAAGGGCAACCCAAGGCCTTAGGTGTGTGTGTGTGTATTCTTTTTTCTTCTTCTTTATAAGTGTGTGGTCCTCTTTAAATGATATGACACATAACAAGTTGGTACAACTAGTCAAGTAGCAAGAGCAACAACTCACCCATAATAACAATAGAGAAAAAAAGTCTCTTGGCTAGTCAACCTCAAAAATATCATCCTTCTTAATGGGAAGACCGATTTTATAGCACTTAACCAACAAGTAAGGTTGAAGAAAATCCAGATGCAAAGTAGTCAAATGTTCAGAGGATGAGCATAGTTTTTGTACATGTATTTTTATCTAGAAACAAGTACTTGCATTAAAGAATATTCGAGAAAATAATTGTAATGATCATTGGATGTGTGTGTTCTTGTACATTTATTATTGTTCTTGTATTTAACGCAAAAGGGTAATATAAAAAAGGTAGGAATTAGGGTTAGGAGGATTGGCTTGAGTGCTTGGTATAAAAAAGGCCCAAGGATGCTTGGGCCTACAATGTCAAACCCACGTAATAGACTCTTTTTAAAATACAAAATAAAACAGGAAATGAGTCATCATTTAGTTCAAATCCTGGCCACGTTCGAAGGTTGAAATGTTAGGTTTTGGATTCTTAGACCCTAAAAACCTATTTAATTTACTTTCACTTGAAAACACCTAAAAATTATTGTTGCAACCCAATTAAACCTATTTTTAACCCCAAAATACTATGAGATCAGTCCAAAAAAAATTAGATTGATTTAAAAAACTTTTCAAAACTTTGAACTACTTTTTCCAACAAGATGAAAGTTCAAAACTACCTTCATGAAACTTCATTCCTTAAGACAAACTCATTAACACAAAAATTGATCTTTTTCAAAACTACACTCTATTATAAGGTTTTAACTTGAGTTTTTATTTTTATTTTTAATGTAGATGGATTCAAATTTTCTAAGCTTTTTTACCAATTTCTTATGAGTGAGTTAAAAGATATTCTCTCTCAACCAAGTGATTCTAATCAATTAATTGTTGACTTAACATACTCGAATTTAAATGTCCATTCGGCAAAAAAATCACAAAGAAGTAAAAATTTCTCACTAAAGGAAGATTGTTTACTTGTCTCTGCATGACTAAATACAAGCAAGGATCCAATTACAGGAATTGAACAACAAACAAAACAATTCTGGGCTCGAGTACATGCTTACTTTGTAGAGAATGGAGGAAACTTGAATAATTGTTCCCAAATAAGCATCTCCAGTAAATGGCAAGAAATAAATAGAGAAGTCGGTAAATTTGTTGGATTTGTTACTCAAATTGAAAATCATCAGCAAAGTGGAATGACCGAAGAATCAAGGGTAATTTTAATATTCATTTTTATATTAAATTGTTTAACACATATTTTAACATTATTTAATTTCTCTAATTTTTTTTACTAGATTAATGATGCTCGACAAATGTATGCTTCTTGTGTTGGCAAATGATTTCAACTAGAACATTGTTGGGTTATCTTAAGAAAAGAAACCAAATGACAATTTGAGCGTGCAAGTCAACATCAAAGGTCAAATAAGAAACAAAAAGGTCATGTTAATGCAAGTCCGGCTTCATCAGCTCCATCTACCCCTGATTCTGTTAGTTTAGGAGAAGATAGTGAACAGTTGATTTATCAAGATAGACCAATTGGTCAGAAGGCTGCAAAAAAACGACTTAAACGTAAACAAGGAAAAGATAAAGTTGGGGAGGTAAGTGTAACAAATCTCTTATAACGATTCAGGGATACTCTAGTTGAAATTGAGGATCGGAAGAAACAAGATAGAAAAATTATGCTAAAGTAACAAGCTATAATGATTCAACAAAGTAAAAAAGAAACAAGAATTGGATAGGATTGAGAAAGAAGAACAAATTATGAAAATGGATATTTCTAATTTGGATCCAATTTCTGCAACGTATTTTCAAAATAGAAAGTTAGAAATTATGCAAAAGAGGGGTTTTAATTTTTAATTAACTAGATTGATTTATTGTTTAATGTAATGTATTTTTAATTAAATATGTAGAAATTTCTTGGTTATTTTAAATATATTGTTATAAAAGTAGTATCAATTCATAATACTTTTTTGAAGTTCTTCTAACACTTAACAACAATAAGTAGGATTAATTAACTTAAAAGATAACAACCATAATGAAAATAAAAAACAAAAAAAAACTTGAAACTTATGATGACATAAGAAGTTCAAATCTAATGATTCTACTCGTTGCCATATTGTTCCCACAAATGTTCAACCAAATCTTCTTGTAGTTGAGAGCTAGTTGCTCTATCCCTGATTCGATTATGACTTTGAAGAAAATCATGTAGTTCTGGTATTTCACCATGTGACACTGATATAAAGAAATTGACTTAACGTTCATGGTCAAATCCAAGGTTCATTACTCCTTCATCCTCAATAATCATACTATGCATTATTATGCAAGCTTTCATAATATTTGCAAGCGTTTCTTTATCCCAGTATCGAACAGGTCCACGTACATTTGCAAAACGAGATTAGAGCACCCCAAATGCCCACTTCACATCCTTTCTTGCAGACTCTTGTAGACTCTTGCTTACTCGCAAAATATTTTCTCTTTGCTCCTAATAGCCTTGGGATTATCTTAACAAAGGTTAACCAATTAGGATAAATCTCATCTGCTAATTAGTATCCCATTGTATATTCATGCCCATTAATTGTATAATTGATAGGAGCAGTTCGACCTTCAGCAAGTGCAGCGAAGATAAGTGACCGATCAAGAATATTAATATCATTTAATGATCCAGGCATTCCAAAAACGGCATGCCATATCCAAAGATCTTGTGAAGCCACCGCCTCTAGAATTATAGTTGGTTCACGACAATGACTAGTATACATCTCATGCCGTGCAATTGGGCATTTCTCCCATTTCCAATGCATACAGTCAATGCTCCCTAACATCCCTGGAAATCCACGTTGCTCTCTAATTGATAATAATCGACAAATATCGGCCTCATTTGGTGCCCTTAGATACCAATCATCAAAAATTTCTACGATTGTTTTGACGAAAACTCTAAGACTTTATATCGCAGTGGTTTCTCCAATTCGAAGATATTCATCAGTAAGATCTGCAGGAATACCATATGCAAGTATTCTGTGAGCTGCAGTTACCTTTTGAAGGCAAGATAAACCAAGAACACCAAAAGCATCCGTCCTTTGTTTGAAATATGGATTATGAGCTTCCATTGCATTTGCGATCCGAAGAAAAAAACGACGACTCATCCTAAATCTTCTTTGAAATTGAGTTTTAGTGAATTTAGGATTTTCAGCAATATAATCATTATATAACATTAACTCACCTTCCTTTCTATTATGATTGACAATATTGTGACCAAGAATAGAGCCAAGATACCCTGTTCTCCGCCTTTGATTATTCGATTCTTCTTCAGCAACCACAGTGGTAGCAACTTGAAAAGCAAACACAAGAGTGTCATTATTAAAATCAAAAGCATCATAAAAATTAAAATTAGAATGATTCATGATGAATTTTAATGAAATATAATAAAGATTGGAGAGAAGAAAATAATGAGAAAAAATATTAAGGTATATGAGAATATTTATAGATGGATTATTTTTTCAAATTTTAAAATCTTAGAATGTTGACAGTTAATTTTTGCCCATTTGAAATTTTAAAATTTAAAATGTTGGCGGTCATTTTTTTAAAGCTTGAATTTTTTTTAAAATATGAAAATTAAAATTTAAAATGTTGGCGGTTTTTTTCAAAGTTTGAATTTGAATTTACTTTTAACAAAATTAAAATTTTAACAGTAACATATAAAACTGAAAATTAAAAATATTCATATAAATAAATTTTAAATTTAATTTTAAATTATATCTTTTAACTTTCATATTACTTCATTAATTTTATATTATTTTTATAAATTACTCATATTAATTATATAATTAATAACATTATAATTATATTATATATAAAATATTTAAATTAGTTATATAATTATATTAATAATATCATGATTTAATATGAAATATATTAAAATATAATTGACTTTTTTAAATATCTTTTTATTATATAATTAAAAGAGCTATAATTATACTATTTAAAAAGTTATTTTATTCGTATAGCTCTAAAACGATGCGTATTTACTCGGGGAGAGGCAAAGTGGATATTTTCGAAAAACGGTGCTTTTTAGGTAACGTGTGACAGAAAACAACGTCGTGTCGTTTGCTTTATAAAACAACCAAAAAACAAGAAAACAGAAAAACACAAATCTGAAGGGAACCTCTCGCCCTCGGAATAGCTTAGCTCAGCTTAACTTAGGGTAGGAAGAGCAATTTGGGTTAAATTAGTATACTTTACAGTGCCGATCAGATAGATTAGATAGTTAATAAAAATGGGTTTTTCTGTAGGATTTGTGATTGGATTGGTTGGAGTCTTGATTCTGTCTCATGCCGCTTATTCTACCAGTCAATGTTTGTTCACCATCCTCTCTTCCTGAATCTTTTTTTCTTTTTTTTTTATATAATTATAATCCTGTTTAATCGTGATGGATGATGATGGTGCAGATCGTGGTTTGTTGAAGATTACAGAGGATGAGTTTTCTGGACCTCCTTTCAGTGTATCATACCAATCTCTATACTCTTATTTTCCTTGTATATGTACACACATATATATTTATGTTGTTTTGGTTGGGTTGGGTGTTTATGCAGGTGGTGGTGGAATTGATTGTGGGGCTGGTTTTGTGTATGTGGGCAGCATTAACTGTGCCTGGCAACTTCCTCTCTATTCATCCACATTCTGATGAGAATAGGTTACTTTTTCTCTCTCTTCTTCTTCTTCTTTTTTTAAATTCTCGCTCTTATTTTTGTCAATTGGGATTTCTTTCTAGTTGAAAAAAGAAAGAAAAGAAGCAATGATTTTGAAAATATTTTTGTTTTTAAAAGGATCGATGTGGGTAATTCAGTGTCAAGCAGTCAGATTACTCTTTAAGAAATTGAGAGTAGTAATAATAATACTAATAATAAAGACTGGTTTACTTGTATTTGAGCGTCATTTAATGAGGTAATCAGTTCCCTTTAAGGAGTCTGTTATTTTTGTGTACTAGATTGAAAATAAACAGCCACTGAAATTGGTTTCCATAGAAATGGGTGTTATCCTTCTGTTGTAAACTTCTTTTGAAAGTCTTCTTTCTGGTTGAAATGAGTTTGAACTATTTCTAGCTTCCTTGAGTCGGTCGATGCATGGTATCTGGATTAACATGCTTATTAAGCAAAAGAAATGAACCCGTGCTACAGAACTTTAAGTGATTTAGTTCATCAAGAGCATGTTTGCTCGCATGCTCTTGCTAGTTGTTACACTTATTTCTGGAGGTTTCTTTCCTTTGGGTGCCATACAAGGCTATTCTCATTCCATTTTGAAAAAACCCATACAGGACGCTGTTCTTTGAAACAAATGGTGTACAGTGTTGTTATTTTCACTTTATATTGAAAATGGCAAACTTAGATATAATTTAGCTACCTGGTTGCATAGTTTCTGGCAGTTATAAGGAAAATATCCTTTTTAAAGTCATGAGATGGTCCTGAATTTTCCTAAATGGAGTAGAAGATGGAATTGTTTTATCTCTTCTGACTTTTCATCTTCTGAACCTCAAATTGTTGTTTAAATTTGCCATCGCTGTCCAGTAATGTTCATGGCACAACAATTGTCTCAAGTGCAATTCCTGTTAATTCATGCCACATGATATGCATAGTTTGTGGTAAATCAAGGATCCATTAATTGGTCTTCTGGACAGGGTCGCTGTATCTTATAGATCATAACTTGATAGTTAAGGAACAAATTGAAATCCTTAAGGATCCTTTAATTGGGTTGTTGTACCTTCATATAGCATGAATACATTCTGATTGATGATTAAATATCTTAGGAATTTTACATTGAACTGTAGCTTACCATTTCATCATCGTCATTTATATGTTTACTCTACGGTGTGACCTGGGGAGCATAATCATGTACATGTAAATGTTAAGCTTGTTTGAGTGAAGATTTCAAACTACAAGGGACTAAATCAAACTAAAATTTGCTTGATATGCAAGAGGGCTTTTGATTTTTATGAAGCCTTGACCATGGCATTGGCCTCTTGGCTTACTACTTGTGTTATTGGGCTGGATTAACTTAGATGTAGGCTTGGTGTTGCAAGTGATAGATGACAACGTAAACCCTTAAAAAAAATATAGAGCATAGAGATAGCGAGTCAGTTTAAGGACCAGAACATGTCAGCCTTGTATTTGGGCTTGTGTTTTTCCTCTAGCCATAAAAAAGAGATGTCCTCATTCTTGGGTTTGGGTAGTTCTAGATCAAGGCACAGCAGTTGTTTTTATGGTTGTACTCACTTGGGTGTGTTCCAAAACTCTGTTAGTCATTGAGCCATTGGTGGATATCTTGTCAATTGGGTTTATTGTGTTATTTGGAAATTCCTTATGGAAATAGCACTCTTGTTCTCATTGATTAGTGTCCTCATAGGTTTCCATCTTAGATGGTTTTATGCATAGTTATTAAACCCGGACCGGACCGGCGGGTTGACCCGGGACCCGGCCGACCTGGTGGCTAGACCGGTTCGGGTTTGTCAAAAGACCGGCCGGTGCAACAACCTCGCAAAACCCGGTCGACCTGGCGGGTCGACCCATGACCCAGGCGACCCGGACGAACCTGGACGAGACTCGGCGTTTTGGAGATGGTTCGCTTGAGATGATTGCAGGTCGATCTGGGTTTGGAGATCTTGAGGGTTGGCATTGGGTTCCATTTCTTCCTTCTAGCCTGACGATTGATGATTGTAACTTACAAAAAATTGAAGGTTAAACTAGACCAAACTTGCAGTTTCAAGAGAGAGAGAGGCAATAGGTGCAGTACCAGCACCACAGGCTTTATTAGCACCATCAAGTCTTTAACACCTCTCTCTCTCTCTCTGGCTAATGTTTTCAAGCATGTAGAAACCAGAAGAATTTGCAGGGAAAAGATGTAAAAGAGAGGATTCATGTGGTGTTTTTAAGCTTTAGAGCATGGGTGCGTAAGGAGCAAGGACTGTGCTTCACCCCAGGGGAAAGCATGTCAAGGAGCCAGAGAGGGTAGGAGGAGATGGTGATGAGATTAAGAGATTTCTGCACAAAACAACCAACAACCAATAATGTCACCCTCTCCCATGCCTATGCCCTGCCACATTGGGTTCCACTTCACCTCTTTATAATTGCTTTCCTTTTTCATTTCTTTCTTTAACCACCTGACCCCATAAATAAGTAAATAACCTGGGTTTTATGAGTTGACCCGGGTTGACCCATAAAACCCGGGACCCGCCCCTTTGGCCGGGTCAACTTTCGGACTGGGTTTAACAACTATGGTTTTATGTTAATTGCTTGTGTTCTCTGCTTGGATGCATGTTTTGTTATTGTGTTGCATTGTAGTTGATTGTGTTTAGATTGCTAATTATTGCTTGAAGATTGTTTTCAGTTGTTGGTAGCTTAATTAGCAAAGTATAAGATGAACACATTGAACAGTGATGCATGAAATACAGAGAACAATTAAGACCCAAGTCAGCCCCTTATTGTCTCGTAAAAATCTGACTACTTGCACAATTCTTTTTTGTTGGCTACTACTTACAATGGCAATCAACTCCACATATGTCTAGCCTAGATTAGGAATAGGCTGAACATGGCCAAATACTCTGTCAAATTTCGTGCTCCTTAAAGGGCATGCATTAGTGGTGTTACTTGATTCTCGTGCATTAGAGATGTGAATTACACCTAATGTGACTGCATGTAATGTCATTTTTACAAAATAATTGGCCATTGACATTATTCATATATTCTTCAATGCAGGATGGTTTCTTTGCCAGACAACCTGGATTTCATGATCTTCAACCATCGTGGAAAAGTATTCGTTCCAGAAATCGACATGAAATTAAAGCATTAAGGTCATTTAAGAAATGGAAGGTTCACGTCCAACATTTTTAAGAAGACCAATGTTTCTCAATCAAATTAACACTGAGAGAACTTCGTCAACTCAATAATGCTACTGTCAAGTTATTGGGATTACATAATTATGATTTTTTATTTGGATTTGTAATGGTCTTATATTTCTCATCACAGTCATGTAACTAGAATTCAGTTGATGTGTTTTTTTCATCAGTTGCATTAGAGTTTTGTATTTGAATCCAGGCAGGGCATACTTGTGGAATCTGAATGATGAATTATGACGAAGGGGTAACCTTGCCTTGACTGCTTCTATTTTTTTTT
>Ga0325404_1001420_pt1 | contig 25420 bp, 8 predicted proteins | sample PopdelMetagenome_18_FD_205664 | JGI IMG/M metagenome (GOLD analysis project Ga0325404, IMG submission 205664) | Populus deltoides microbial communities from Bellville, Georgia, United States - Xylem-Control-R1 | ecosystem: Host-associated > Plants > Phyllosphere > Stem > Wood/Secondary xylem...
TCCCTGTACAAAGGCAAGTGAGCACTTACAATAAAAAAAGATGAAAGAGAGAGAAAAAAAATAGACCTTGGAGACATACTAAAGCTCATATTACGACACAGCCAGTATCATAAAAAATCGTGGCAGGACATATCCAACAATATCAAGTAAGGTCACCAACAATGACTTGACTAGGTCACACTCGACAAGTAGAACACTCTTTGTCCAAAGACAAGTGATTTACTCGTTGCATATGACTTACTCCGGTCATTATTGGTGACCTTTTTTAGTGTTGTTGAATTCATCTCCTTAAAATCTTTTTTATAGTACCAGAGATGTCATAATTGAATATTCTATGTATCTTCGTGGTCTTTTTATTTTATTATTTCCTTATTTCTTTCTTTTCTCTCTCTCATATCTCCTCATTGTAGTTGCTCACTTGCATTTGGATGAATAGTATGCCCCATTCCAATCATCATTAGTGACCTTTTTTTAGTGTCATTGAATTTATCTCGTCAAGATCTTTTTTATAGTTTAGAGGTGTCGTAATTGAAGCTTTGATGTGCCTTTGAGATATCTTTCTTTTTTCCTTTTCTCCTCTCTCCTTATTGTAATTTATGTCCGCTCATTTAATAATTTTCTTGAAATACCGCATTTCTAACTAGCCACAACTTTAAATATTGTGTTCTCAGTCATGACATATAACAAACTGTGATATTTTGCTAATTTCTTTCTACTTTTGTTATTTGAATATTATTTTTTTAAAATGATATTAATAAGTAAAAATACCCCAACAAGCAACCCAAACAAAACAAGTCTTTAATCAATCACAATCAAAAGTTTTGTGATGCAACTTACATTCTCAATTTTACCCTCCCTCAGTTATCCATTGATAATGGAGCATTAGTTATTTATTAGATAGGGGCTTGCACTATGTTTTGGTCCATGCTAAATTTCTCGTAAAATATTTAGGTGTTACAAGTGCATTTTAATGAAAGAATAAAAATCTAATAACTCGAGTAAACAACCAATTAGCCCTAGGAAAACCTAGTAAAGACCTATTGACCTTTTTCTTTTCTTAAAAAAAAACACAATGTCTTTTTTACATATTTATAAAATAAAAAAAAATAGGTTAATCGAGGTAATAAGATTGAGATAACCTGATATATCACTTATTTAAAAACCTGACCCGACTCAACAATTTGACTAGTGAACCGAGTGATCTGGGGCTTAGGCCGAGTTAGGTTTCAATAGAAATAGGGAGAGGATTGACTCGATACGATCATGTAGAAAAAAAAGATTGATCCACAACCTAGTTAGCCTTAGGGAAACCCATTCAAAACCCTTTAACCTCTGTTTTTTTCTTTTCAAAGTGATGTTATTTTTATATGTTTATAAAAAAAAAAAGTTGATTTGGGTCAACCCACTTGACCTCTGACTCAAAATTTACCTTGAGTCGACTTTTGAATTGGATTTGAAAACTATGTTATTATAGTGCTATTATTTTAGAATTGAAATTTTCTATTGGAATAGTGACAAAATGGTGTCCAAGGACAACTATTATGGTGAAATGTTTTAAAAATAATTTAGCATATAGATGAGATAGGAGTTTAGTTAAATATGTATTTTTTTTTATCTTTATTTTAGATTATCATAATTTTTTTTATGTATTTTAAGTACTTTTAGTTTTTACTAGATCACCGATGCAACATTGCGGGTCAAATCAATTTTTTTTATTGTAAATCAATGTCTACATGTTGCTAATATTCTTTCTAATATAAAAACATTTAACCGTGTTGGGTTGACTTAACTTTAATGGTCCAAAGATAACCCGAATGATTGTTAAAAATATAGTTTGACTAAAAAAAATTTAAGACTATTTAAAAAAAAATATTGAGATAAAAAACATATTGAATCAACCTCGATTAACTTGGGTTAACTTGCCAAATTTGCGACAAGTATCATGAGACTAGGATAACCCTATAAAAAGCAAATGAAGATAAATTATGAGACTCAATTCTCTATCAACCCAATATTAAAGGATGAGATTAAAAAAAAAACCAAAAACAAACAACTCGAGTCAACTCAGGTTAAACTATCAAATATGTAACCCATGTCATGTGATTGGGATATCCCCGTAGAAAGCAATTCGAAACAAATTATGAGGATCAATTTCCAATTAACCTAATGTTGAAGGATAAAATTTTAAAGAATAATTTTAAAAAATAAAAAATAAATGACATGAGTCAACCCGGGTTACCCCATCAAACTTATGACCCAGGATAATGAGACCGAAATAATCTTATAGAAAGTAAATAAAAAATATATAAAGCCTAATTCCAAATCAATGAAATGTTGAAGAATGAAATTGGAAAAAAAAAATCAACTAAAAAGATGAAAAAAAATCTGAGTTAATCGGCCAAATCCACGACCCGAGTCTTGAGACCGGGATAAACAAACTCAATGTTGAAGGATAAAATTAAAAAAGATAAGAAAAATAACCTAAGTCAACTTATGTTAACTTCTAAACCCGTGATCCCAGTAATGAGACCAAGATAATTTCATAGAAAGTAAACTAAAAAAAATTACGAAGCCCAATTTCAAATCAATCAAATATTGGAGGATGAAATTGAAAAACAAAATAACTAAAAAAACAAATAAAAAAAACCTAGTTAAATTTCCTAGCCCACAACCAAGTTATGAGACTAGAATAAATAAATTTAATATCAAAAAATAAAATTTTAAAAAAAATCTTAAAGAAAAGCACAGTTAAAATGAACAATATTTTGTGAGGAGGGCATGAATGAATTCCCCTTCTAAATTAGTTTATATTAATCAAATAAAAAATTTATAAATAATCTTTAGATTTTCTTTTTAAATTAAAGATATTAATAAGAAAAAGAATGTTTTTACGAGAAAATTAGTGTTTTCAAAGAGATTAAAATTATTACTTTTTTATATAATAAATATTAATGCCATACAATTAAGTTTAAAATATCCAAGATTTTTCTAGAACACATTTATCAAATTCTTTAACTGCATGTATTTCTTAACTTTAGGGATTAAAATAGATTAGCAACGTTTAAATGTTTTTATTGAAAAGAAACATATTCTGACCCATGACTATCTACCGAGGAAATATATCGTGAAGCGGACACCTTATTACGAACATGTTTGGCTCAACGTTTGCGGCAACATTTTTGTCTAACAGTTGCAACATATTGGTTGGTTACAAAACGAGTTGCAATTTTCATGTATGGGCCCCACCATTATCTGTGTTCAAAACTCAGTTTTGGTGAAGTAGAAACTGCATGCTTTTCGCAATGCTACGTTTCCTGTTTATTGCAACTGTGTTTATAAACACAGTATTTTACAGAGGCGCCAAAGAAAAAGAAGAAGGCGGCAGCTGGAACATAAACAGAGCACAATGGAGAGCAGCTCCCTCAGCTCACCGCCAGCCACCGCCAGCCACCGCTCTTCCTCTTCCCCTTCCCCTTCCCATTCTCCTTCCCCTTCGTTTTCTCCTTCGTCTAATGTATTCTCCACTGTTCACGTGAACAGCGAAAAGCATCTCACCACCAGCCTCTACCGTTTCCACCGCCAGCCATTGCTCTTCCTCTTCCTCTTCCCCTTCTCATTCTCCTTCGTATTCTGCATTCACCACTGTCCAAGGAAGAAGACCAGAAACAGAGCACAATGGACAGTAACTCCCTCAGCTCACCACCGATCTCTGTCGTTTCCACCGCCAGTCACTCCTCTTTCTCTTTCCCTTCTCCTTCTCCTTCACCTTCACCTTCGTCTTCTGCATGCTCCACTGTTCATGGCCGGACCGGGTCCAACCCAAACCTAAATGCCCGGTGTTTAGGTCTGACCCAGTAAAAAAAAATCCAAAAGTATATCTCAGATATTGTGTTTTATTTGAGAAACTAGGGTTTACCATTATTTAATGACACTACATAATTATATTAGAAGGTGATCGTAAGATAACGTAGCATTTGCAGAATTTGCAAAATATATCTCAGATGTTGTTGCACTCTCAGGAAGCCATAGAAACTATAGTTATTGTCAGATGGATTTCATACGTGAGAGAATTGCAAATAGTTTAATGAAATAATAAAAAAATATTTTATATAAAGTATTGTTTATTTCATGATGTGATAATAGTAGTTAAACGTATAATATTTTAATTTAAAACTATTAATATTAATATATGTCTTTTTTAGTTATTTTATAACCTCAATTTGAAAATCATTTTTAATCAAACACATTAAATTATTTTTTGTTTAATTTTAATTTCAATTATAATTTTAACCAAATATATATTTTTCCAAACCAATCTTAACTAAAAATATTTTTTATAAAATAACTTTTTTAAAATTAAAATTATAACTATTATCACACTACCAAATATATTTAACGAGAATCAAATCATTATCATTGAATAAAAAATGAAAGAAAATACCAACCCTACTCCTCCTTTAGCTATCAGCAACAATTCCTTTGTCGTATTTGCCCAACTCCATTTTCTCTCTCCCCCTCCCCCACTCCTCTCTGTGTATGCATCACCATCAGCATAGAGAGAGAAACAAGAGAAGGGAGGAAGAGGGAAAATAAATAAATTAAAAACCTGCTTTCTTTTTGTTTATTCAATTTTGTTCCCGATAAAGAAGAAGAAGAAAAATCCGATTGATTGTTTGATCGATTCTCCCTTTAATGGCGATACAATAGTCAAGTTACGACGCTTTCTTTGTCGTTGACCTTTTCCTTTTCTCTTCGTTCATTGACCTCCCTTCAACCCCCCATATTTATTAGGGTTAGGGTTTCTCGAATGCCACCTCGAATCTCATATCCTCCTTATTTCTAACCCCCTTTTCTCTTCCTCGACGGAGTTTCGCTTTCGTAGGTAGTGTTATTCCCTTGTCCTCTTCTCTACAATTTCGATCAATTTTTGTTGTTAATTTCTTAACTTGACAGGGTGATAATAATATAAAATATATGTGATGGTTAGGGCTAGGGCATCATCTACTGCTGATACGATAATGGAAGGGTCAGGGAATATTTCTGATCCGTACAGAGGCAGAGGCGGAGGAAATAGTAATAGCAGTAACAATTCTTCACCTTCTTCGTCGAGGAGATATGGAATGTTATCAGCTTCTAGTATTCTTCAAGCGTCTATTTCTCTTTTATTAGAGTATTCTGGTCTGTTAAGAACTACTCGTTCATCTCACCAAGAAACAGAGTCTTTGATTCCTGGTGGAGGAGGACTTGGTTCTACTAGACTTGATGGTTCGTCGGCTGCGGTGGTCTCTAATAATGGGGAGGTTGCGATTAGGATAATTGGGTCGGGGGAACATGAACATGAACATGACAGGGATGGTTCTGGTGGATTGGTTGTGGGGCAAGTTGGTGGAGGGCAGAATGAGGTGTTGGGACAGCAGCAAACGATGGGTGCAGATGTTCTTCAGGGTGATTTGAGAAGTGATCATGAAGGAGGAGGGGGAGATGCCACTGGTGGTGCCGGTAGTCATCAGAGTTCGAGTGCGGGTGGGGATGGGGAAGCTGCTGATGGGGCTGGGGGTAATGGGAGGGATTCAACATACCAGAGATATGATATCCAGCAAGCTGCCAGGTGGATTGAGCAAGTGCTTCCTTTTTCTTTGCTTCTATTGGTTGTCTTCATTCGCCAGCATTTGCAAGGTATTTTTTGTATATTGCTCTATTATCTTAAAATCAGTGGTTTGGCCTTTTATTATAATTATTTTTTAAAATTTCTAGAGTGGAATTCAATAATGTAAAAAAAACTGGACGCTTGAAGCATGTGGAGGAACCATATTTTGGATAAGCAATTCCTACCATATTCTTGGCAAAAACTGTTAGTGAATAGATATATTGTTTATGTACTGGAAGACTTCCACTAAGATGGAATGGATATCAGTCTATGGTTATTTTGGAGGGATGAGTAGCTCGCAAATGGTTTCCTGGTCAATCAGCATGTGTTTGAGCGAGTTTTTATGAAGCAAATAAAAAAACAGCACTGGTGGTTTTCTGGAGGTTATTTATTTTGTTTTGCTTGCCATTACTGCCTGGGTGTTGCTAACTACTCTTTTTGTTTCTGATTATGACTCAACTCTTTTCCACTGAATTCCTCCTTGTTACATTCTCATGTAATTTGTGATGAATCTTTTAACTAGAAAAGAACATTTCTATTGCACTGACCTGTCAGTATCTTGCTCTTCAGAGTGATCGATTATCCATGTACAAAATAACGTCGTTTTTCATCCTTGTCATCACTGCTCTTCACAAAACAGTTTCACACACTCTCACCAGATGTTGAAATCTAAATTTGCATGTTTGTGAATCTTGCTGTAAGGTCAAATAGATTCATTTGGCTTACCAAATTTTGTATGTTCTTTTCTTTTCATCTCAAATTTCTTTCTCCAATTGGCCCTGGTCCTTTGTATGCAATTGGCTTTTTGCTGTTTTGAGGTGATGATTGGATTAGGTAGTTGATCCTATCCATTACCTAGTGTTAACCAAATGAAGAATTATAGGAAGTCATTGTGAGAGGAGAGGATGGGAGAAGGGAAGAAAAACTTAAGTACAGGGACTAGGAGTGGGAGGAAGAAAGTCAAATATTAAAATATGGTTGAAAGAGAGAGATCTTAAAGAATTGACCTTCTTAATTGGAGCTGTAGATTTATCATTCCATGGAGCTGGATTAGATTACATTTCTATGATATTGGGTGGATTCTTCTTGGGTTGATATTGTGGTGTTTTAATCATGAACAGCTTTGGATTCCCTAAAATCTCGTACAAATTACTGAACACGTGAAGCATGCAGGGGAACCATATTTTGTTTTAGTGATTCGAATTGGGAGCATGGTATGTTTTTTTCTACAGCTGTCAGTGAATAGATAATTTGTTTAGGCTGCATACTTTCATCAGAGATGGAATGTAAATTAATCAGGGATTTTTGGTTGGAATGGTCAGCTTTACCAATTGCCTGGGTATTTAGTTTTTAATTAATGTTATTTTTAGAAAGTTCTTTAAAGCAAAGAACAAAAGGACAGGGATGGTCTCTAGGAAGCAAAAAGCTGCATCAATGTTGCAAACCTCATTTTTTGTTTCAATCTAATTACATCTCAGTTGAATAAATCTCAATCCTCTTCAACTGAACTCTTTACTGTCTCATGTTTCATACTTCTCAGGCATTAAGACTGAAGATTTTAACTAGAGAAGAAATGTCTATGGTGCTAACTTGCTAGTTTGTTATGCTTTAGAGTAATTCATTGTTGATTTATAGAATGACCACCATTTCAATTCTTGTCACCCTTGATATTCTAACAACAGCCTCACCTTCATTCTGTGTGTAAATGCATGTGAATACTGGTCTTTTTTTTCTTTAACTATATTCTATTCCTTTCATCTCGAATGTCATCATCCATTTTTCTCCAACTGTTCCTTGTACTTGTAGGGCGGATTGGTGCTTATTTGTTTTAAGATCCTCTAGATTAGGCAGATGATCTGACTCCAGAACTTTTGTTAACCAAACAAAGAATTATAGAAAGTAAGAACAAGAGGAGGGGGATTGAAAATTAAGAGGACACAACACAAAATCCAGGGATTGAAAATAAGAGGAAGATAATCCAACACTTAAAACCATGGTTGAATTTGGAGTGCTCTTGAGAAATGAACGTTCTTGAAGTAAGCTTTTCCACCACAAAACAAAAATCTGTCTATTACCTGTTCATTGCCCAATTCAATAATAAGTTTAAACTGGCATATTTTTTTCATGATTTCTTATGGTAGGAAAAAAAGGAAAATAAAATTTTCATTCACAAAAGACCAAAACCAAAGAATATGGATTGCTGCTCGCTAATCACATCACTAGTTGTTTGTCTCTTGACTTTTTTTAGAGGAAACAATTCTTACAGAATTTTGAGCATGTTGAATTCTAGTCTTTTTTCCTTAAGTTTTTACTTCTTACTTTTAATTTTTAAAATTTTTGTGACATTGCTCTATATACAAGGACTTGCAGGTTTCTTTGTTACAATTTGGATTGCTGTTGTCATGTTCAAGTCTAATGATATTCTACGAAAACAAACAGCTCTGAAGGTACTTAATTCTTACTGAACATTTTCTGAGCTTTTTCTATAGGGACTTGTGCTTTGTGAGAATTCGAGCATCTCTTAGTTGGATTAGATTATGATTTTTGAGCTTAGCAACTGTTGGCCTCTGCAGGGTGAGAGGAAAGTCTCTATGCTTGTTGGCATCTCTCTTGCATTCGCGATTCATGTGGTTGGTGTTTACTGGTGGTATCAAAATGATGATCTTCTGTACCCATTAATTATGCTTCCCCCCAAATCTATACCTCCTTTCTGGCATGCTATTTTCATCATCATGGTGAATGGTAAGTTACTGTTTGCAAGTTATTGACATATTTCTCTACTTCTGATTGACTAAAGATGCACTTTATGCTGTAATGTTGTAAAAAATAAAGCCTAAAAATGTAGTGATGGCACTTTATTTCATACCTCATGCATTTGTTAATTTTTGCATGGAATATGTAGAAAAACACCTACACGCAGAGGACCTCTCTCAGCCCTTAGGAATATCAATTATTTCTCATGACTTCCTCAAAAGTTGTTCCCCTTAATTAAGTGCAGTTTCCTATTATGTTCTCATGTGGATGGAATGTTTTGAACCCCTTTAATTAGTGTGCAATTATTTTCTTCTTTTTATTGTTTTTCTTTTCCAGATACTTTGGTCCGGCAGGCAGCAATGGTATTCAAATGTATTCTGTTAATTTCTTACAAGAACAGCAGAGGCCGAAATTATCGTAAACAGGTGAGATATCATATAGAATGTATGTTCGGTTTGGGTTTTTGACGCAGCGTATAACATTGATAGAAGCTAGGGTTCTCAAGCCCTAAGGTTATAGACCTAAGTTGTAGAGAAATTTAGAAAAAACTCACTGATATTTTATTAAAATCTGAATAATAATTTTCTTCTCAAAATAAACTAGACACTCCTATTTATATTATTCCCAAAATCTTTTATGGGAAATGATTCCTAATTAAAACTAAAATCTTTTATAGGTAAGATTACTAATTAAAACTTATGAATCCATCTAGCATTAGGATTTTTAAATATTAAAGTGCTAGTTAAATTAAAAGTCTCGATCTAAATGGGACAAAGAATCCAAATGCTACAAGGTAAATAGAGACAATCCCGCACGTTAACTTCCGAGCCTTATTTGAAGCCCTTCTCGATTTCCAATCATCATGAAATATTAACCTTGCAAGAAACAGGGCCTTCAAAATCTTTTGTTAAAATTTCAGTTCGATAACGGTTGGATTAAAAGTTATGTTTGATTTATCAAACTGCGTTTTAGACTCATTAAACTCTTCGAAATCTAAAAATCTTAACCATTAATAAAATAATGCAACAAACATTATTATGCCTAGAATATGGAAGAAATTTCTCCATGTCAGTTTTGATTTCTTTTAAAAAGATCTGAATATTGAAGCTGGTTGGGGTTTGGCATGTCTACTAATCGGACGGAGGTCTCAATCAACTTTCTTTCTGTCATTCTCTTCAAGAAGTTTTTGGCATATACCTGAGCATTTATTATTTTACCTTATTTTCTGACCATGATAATTTTTTCTAGGGTCAAATGCTTACTTTGGTTGAGTACCTGATGCTGCTGTACCGTGCCTTATTGCCTACACCAGTCTGGTATCGTTTCTTTTTGAACAAAGAATATGGCAGCCTCTTTTCGTCACTCATGACTGGGTTGTATCTAACTTTCAAGCTCACATCTGTTGTTGAGAAGGTTTAAGTTTCGTGATTTTATTGTTTTTGTTTCCTGCATCTGTTGCCTCCTTTTGCCTACATTTTGTATGGAAAATATTGAGCAAGCTGAATGGCCTGTCCCTTCTTAGCCTGTGTTATCATTTCTCCAATCACTCTCATTTTGGTTGGTAAATTGCAGGTACAATCTTTCTGTGCTGCTTTGAAGGCATTATCACGTAAAGAGGTGCACTATGGGGCATATGCAACATCAGAGCAGGTACTGTTGATTTCTCTTTTCTCTTAGATCAGGACCCCTCTTGGAACATTTGCACATATCTAGGTGTAAATCTGCAGTTATATGGTTTCCTTCTTTTGGGGGTTTTCATAGGACCCAAAGATATAGTAAATAGTCCACATTCATTTATGTTTTGATGAAATAAAGAACCCATGTTTATACTGTGGCAAAATGAAAAGAAGAAGAAAAAATAATAGAAGAGAGAGCCATCACTAGAAAGTGCATCGATAGATCAGCCTAAGACGGGTAATTAACTAAGACCCTAAAAAGTCTTGCAATTTCAATATTTCCATTAATAAAATGCCACATCACCAATAGTCCACCCCTCTTCATTTTAATGATACCCACTCTCCCCCTACTCCCTTTTCCTTGATCTCTTATAGTTTATATTGTACACTTTTTGTGCATGGTTGAGTCCCATTTACTAATTGTTTAATTAAAGCCAAGAACATGAAATATATAATTATTCTCTTTCACCCAAAACCTAAGATAGTTCAATTTTATGTCCTACATGTTATTTTTTTAATGCTTTTTCATAAAATTGTTTAGGGATTTACAGGTTTTCCTTTTATGCACATAATTATAATTCTATTTTTACAAGGCCTGGTAGACATCTCTTTTCTTTTAATTTATTTTCCCTCCCATAGAAAAACTCTTAGCTCTGCCACTGCATGTCGGGGAGGAATAAGCTGAAAACAGGAGCTTTCTCACTTTTCCTAGCTGTTTGATTGCAAATAGTTGGCGCCTTTTTATACAATAGCAAACCTGCTTTATGATCCAATAATAGCTTTGAGATGAATAATTCTATATCTTGCGTTTCATCATTTCCTCAGATTAATACAATGGATTTGTGATTATTTTGTGGCATTAACAAAATAATTGCTCTTTAACTTACTGTGTACACATTTTTTTAATCTTTCATGATCCTTCTTTTCTCGTACGTGTAATGAGATGTCACATAGAAAATTGTTCGACGATTGGTCTCTGACTCATTGTGTGCAGAAACTTCGACATGTTCAGCTCTCATTCTCTCTAGATTTCATTAGTGGTTCTTGACAAGTACATGGGATAGTTTTCCATGCATTCTAAGTCATCAATGCTGTAATGCAGGTCAATGCAGCAGGAGATCTGTGTGCCATATGCCAGGAAAAGATGCACGCACCTATACTACTTCGATGTAAACACATATTTTGCGAGGATTGTGTATCAGAATGGTCAGTTTATATGACCTAATACAACCAGCATTTCATTTTCTGTTTGTTATTTGAACATAATTTGCTCTTGCTGAAATCAGTTAGCCAGCAGTAGTTGATTCATTTGTGTTTTATCTGAACTGAGAGTCGGTTTACAGGTTTGAGAGGGAAGGGACGTGCCCCTTGTGCAGGGCTTTGGTCAAACCTGCAGATCTCAGATCGTTCAGTGATGGCTCAACTAGTTTATTATTCCAGATATTCTAGAGGTGTCTAATGTAGAGACCAGCGAGTTTTTCTGCTTGGGAGCTCCAAACACATACCGAAAACTGCCTTTTCCTGATCATCATCTCATCCATACACGTATATGTGACTGTATTTGGCTCTGGCTTGTTCAGTGGTTACTTACCCAAGAAAATCAAACCAAAGATTAGTGGAACTTGAATTGGCTGCCCGTTCTTTTGTTGTATCGGGGAAGGATGAATGTATCTAATGGCTTTTGAAGACACAGTTCCTCAAATGATTAACAATATATATATATATACACATATCATTTTCATTTGCTGTCAATGAAAGTTTTCCTTGTTATTTTCTGAAAATTGTATATACTCTTTAATCCTCAAGGAATGGATTTATGCGTTTACTATTTGGAGCGCTTGGGCTTATTTATAAACATAGGAACCTGGTCGGTGTCTAGTTTGGAGTGTTTAGCTTCCTGCTTCGTGTTGGTGGCTTACTTTGGCCTTGCACCATCTCTATCTCGTGTCCTGCCAGTCAGCAGCCGCGACTGTGTGCAAGAAGTGAAAGTACTATCTCAATATTTTTTTTTCTTAATGCTTAATCTATGGTATTCTTTCATGTCTGTAAAAGCTGCCTTGAAGTTCTGGCAAAAATTGAATCCCTGCGTAACTGGTGCATGCTGCCATGCCTTTTTGGAGGATGAAATGAGTCTCTGAGTCGGTCTAGACTTGTTGGAGGTGGTTGCCACAAACATTACTTCATGAACTAGTATTAGAAGGCAAGTTCTGGTTAGTGCAAAATGCAATCAGAAATTCTGGGATAATAAGAAAGCAAGGGTATGTCGATGATTGCAAGGAAACTTCAATGGTTGGTTCTACGCAAGGCAATCTGTGAAGCTGTTCCAACACTCTCAAAATTAACTCCATTTTTTTTTTTGAAGGTAAAGCGTGTAAAAGAGTTTTTTTTTTTTTCCCGGGTGATCGCAAAAGAAAAAAGTTGAGGCTAGGTTTTTAGACCGATTGAATTAATAAATTAATTTTATTTTAATTAAAATAAAAATAAAAATAAAAAATAACAGTAGATGAATAAAATTTTAAAAAGAAAATTAATTAGGATAATTTGAGAAAAGTTTTTTTTTTTAAAAAAACAAACGATACAACTCAATTTATAGCCCATTAAATACGGAAGAATAAAACGGGATGAAAAAAGAACATAAGAAAAACTAGTCCTAGTCAATCCAAATATGAGTTAACACAAAAAACCTGTAACCCCAGTAATAAAGGTTGAGTCAATTCAGGATATCCTGTCAAATTTGTGGCCTAAATTATGAGATTGAAATAACCTAAAAAAATGAATAAAGAGAATTATAAAGCTGATTTATTTTAAAAAATAAATATTAACCCTTGTTAACTTTTTAAACTCGTGATCCAGGTCATTAGATCCAAAATATCTTATTTGAAAAACCATAAACCCAATTCCTAAAAAATAATTTTAATTATACAAAAGAATTATAAAAATAATGATTAAAAGAATGAGGATCAAAAATGAAATACAAAATAAATTTTATATTGGGTTGAATGGTGAAATTGAAAAGAAAAAACAATTTAGCAAAAGGAACAAAACAAAAATCAAAAGAATAAGGATTAAAATTGACATAAAAAATAAAAATAAAATTTTAATTGAAGGTTGAAATTGAAAAGAAAAATCACTTAAAAAAAGAAAAAAATAAAAAGAAGGACCAAATTAGTAAAAATAATATATCATAAATTTAGATCGAATGATGTAATTGAAAATAAATTAAACTTTTATAACAAGGCCAAAAAATATTAGAAATCAAAATAATAAGGACAATTTAAAAATATAATACCATAAATTTGGATTCAAGAATGAAATTGAAAACTAATAAAATTTTTAGAAAATAACAAAGGAAAAAAATTTAAAACCAAAGAATAAGAACTAACTTGGAAAAAACAATTCGTCAAATTGGAATTTGTGGACAAAATTGCAAACAAAGAAAACTTATACAAAAAGGCCAAGAATAAAAATTAAAAATAAAAAAAATAAGGATTAAAGTTGAAATATCTACAATAAAGAGGGTAAAGCTATAATTTTCAAGGGAAAAAAAAAAGAAAAAAAAGTCAATCAACGACTAGCCGAACCACCAATGACGACATGTGCCACTCTAAAGAGAACATGATATGGTGACACTTACAACAACATGATGGATTGACATTTTTGGAGACCATGAGACTCCATATGCGCCATCTGAAGGGTATATGCGTCTCCCACCTGACCTTTAGGTGCCTCGCATGTGTCTATTTTTTAAAAAAAATTTATTTATTTAAATGTCAAATTGCTATTGAGCTGATTTAATAATCACTCAAAAACTATTATGAAAAGACAAAAAAGCTATTTTTAAGTTTAAATCTTTTGTTTTTAAGAGTATTTTTGTTATTTTATTATGCATTTTAATTGTTTATTATTTTTTATATTTAGTCAAATATCAAATTGCTCCTTAGTTGATATTATAATAATAGAAATACCATTATAAAAATATAAAAATGCCCCAAGACACTAGATTTAAATTTTTTGTTTCTAAAAGTATTTTGATTATTTTATTGTATAATCAAGAAAGGAGAAGACTTATTTATTTTTGGATAATTTAATAATAATAAATGTTTCATATAAAAAGATTAAAATATCTTTAGAAGTCAATGTTAAGGTTTGTGAGTGGAGAGGGAAAAACACAATTATTACTAAAACTTGAAGTATGCGCTTAATGAAATAAGAATAATTTTGATTGTGAATTTAAAATTTGAAGTATGCCATTATTGAAATTGACTAAAGCTTCAATGTGCTATTATCATTATAATGATTTTTTTTCCTCACCAACTTAAAGTGCATATTTTAAATTAAGTGGGAATTGAATTAATATGATGAAGTCGAGAGGGAAGGTTTAACCGTTTTTTAATTAAAACCAAGTTTGATTAAAATAAATTATAGATACCGCTGTATAAATATTAACACAACAACATTTAAGGCAGACCAACTAACTCATTGTCTAGGCCAAAACCTGGTTTTTTTCTTCAAAATTGGTGAATTGACAAAGCCCGCATAGCATATTAGGGTGAAATCATTTCATGCATGTTTAAGAGTGTAGTTACAGTTACTTTTTAAAGTGCTTTTCATTTAGAAATATATTAAAATAATGTTTTTTTATTTTTAAAAAATTATTTTTGATACCAGCACATCTAAATGATTTAAAAACATCAAAAAAATATTAATTTAAAATAAAATAAATAAAATAAATTTAAAACTTTTAAAAATATTTTTAAAATACAAAAACAAACAATACTATAAATACTTAGAACATTCATGCGCACGGGGACAGGGCACAGAATTATTGCTAACCTGCCGAGAGCCATTAGCCCTATGAAGCACAGCAACCACTTGATTTTAATATTTCATAGATCAAACAATTTTCTGATTTCAAGTTTGTTATCTGGAAAAGGAAAATCAGACTTTTTATTTGATAACAAATACGCAATTGCATAAACAATTACATTCATAAAACATTAAAGAATGTTTGCCCAAGAAAAAAAATCTCCCCCAAAAACCTTGGCTTTATCAAACACAACCAAGAGATAAACGGTAAGAAACCCAATCTGAGTCAAGACTACCGCATGCCAGAGATGAATAGGACTACTTATTTACGCCATACGATGCTGAGGGTGTTTTTGCTTTTTCCTCCTCATGCACTGCAGACTTTGAAGTACATTTTTCTTCTTCTTCTTCTTCCTCCTCCTCCTTGTTTGAAGGGATTCGTTTTTCCTCTTCTTTTTCCTCAAGTACAGGGATACCAACACCTGGGGAGGCATCACTTCTTGTATCTTCTACTTCCTTGAGTGCAGGAACTCCTGCACTTGGGGGGGCACCGCTTCTTGCATCTTCTACTTCCTTTAGTGCAGGTACACCTGCACTTTGGGGGGCATCGCTTCCTGTTTCTTCTTCTTCTTCTTCCTTGAGTGCCGGTTTACCTGCATTTGGTGGGACATCACTTTCTGAAACCTCCTGTGTTTCTTGCGGGAGGTCAGGGACGGGATAGATTTCCTTTTCCAATAGTGAACTTAATGTGGTGTCAGAAGGTGAGGTGGGCGAAGGTGGAGAAACAGAAAGCATCTTCGTAAAGGGATAGACTTCGGTAACTTCTTCACTGCCTTCGTCCAAATAAACAACATCCTGCATTGTAAGTTGGTGGTATTCAACAATCTCTCTCAGAAAGCGGTTCTCGCGAGCATACACAGAATTCTCATGTGCCAGACGAGCTTTCTCAGCCAAAAGTGTCTCCAGTTGAAGGCGGATCTGCCATAGCAAATATGTAAATCAAATAGTAATCAATAGACTGTCACAATTGTCTCTCCAGTTTAAAACAGCTAAAGAAGAAAGATTCATCAAAGCATCCTGCAGATACAGAAGCTAGTGGAAAACAATACAAAGAGAGCATAGATTACAAAATTAGGTCGAACAGCATGCATTGGTCCTACACAGAGAACCTTGTGAGATAAAAAACACAATGAAGTACAAGAGTGCATTACCAGATCATCATCGTCAACATTGCTGCCCTTTTCACGGCTCTCCCGAAGCATTTTATTCTCTTCTTCCAGCTGTGAACATCTTTGTTTAGCAAAAGCCAGGTCTGCTTTAACCGTTTTTAGTTCCCGAAGAAGAAGTTTTGCTTTGGCAGCAGTAGCCATTGCAACCTGTGAACAGAAGGCTAATCATTCATTTCACCAGCTAGGAGATTGAAAATAGGCTCACAACTGTCTTTTGCTGAAGCGAATAATTTGGAGTGAATACTGATGATACGATTCCTATCCTGTTCTTAACATATTCTAAAATTGCTGCAAACCGAGTCAGTTCACAACCGCGATTACAGATAGCCTTTCTTTGGCCAAGCCATAGGCTAAAATCTAAGTCGACAAATGGGGACCAAAAAAAAATCATATTCTTCACACAGCCACAATAATCTATCTTGTATATAGAGACCTCCATATTTAGTGACATGCTGCATAGCAGCATTAAATAGGTTAGTTGAGAGCTTAAATCTTATTCGATTTCCAAATTAATGCATTTAAAACTTTTCCACATGAACCAGTGACCCACAAATACAAAGTTGCCACCTTACGTCGCGAGATGCCTTCAGTTGATTTTCATGGTTCAGAGGTTGTGTCTGTTGTTGCATCCATGAACTATTTGCACCAGGACTTTGATTGTATGCGTCGGGACCTTTTCGCCTTATTTGCAGTTTGCGAGTTTCTTGGATGATATCTGCTGTCTTATTTTCCACAATAGTGCGACCTTCCTGGAAAATAAGTAGAGATATTGAAGCAAAAAAATATAATTTATATAATTGCTAAGTTTTAAATGTATGACGGATTCATCCAGAAATGCAAATCTGCAAACATACTTGTTAGCATCATTAGAACTTATTTTTATCAGTTCTTCTGGAATCATTAATTCAGTATTTCAGAAAAGGAGTAGAAAAAAATCTGACACTGGATCAATTCAAACTCTCCTTCTCGCAGAAAATCTGATCACTAATTAACAACATTCAATTTAATTGCTAACCGTTATTTTTAATAGAGACTTGGGTTTACTACCATAATCTCAGCAATAGAAATGGAACCTAAACATCAATGGCCAGGTTAGAGGATTGTCCACAGGTTAAAAATGGAAGAAAGTAGGGAAAGAAAAACCCTTTAGATGCTTTGCTCAAGATATAGATATGCAATCAATGAGCTCATCAAGTAGGATCAGGAACTAAAACAGGTTGTACAGTGAACACAATGGATAAGTTTGCCTAGAGTTGCAAAGGAAGCAAAACATCTTACCTCGAAAGCCTTTTCAAAGGTGTCACCAATTTGATTAAGGGAAGATGTAATCTTATCCAAGCCCTTTCGTATTGCAGGATTATCCATTTTCCTAAAGCCCTCAGGTGTCCGGTATGAATACTGTAAAATATTACAACAATCAATTGATGACACTTGCCCTTTTATTCTCCGATTTTCTTCACTGCAATAAGTGGGACTCAAATGTTAATTTGGTAATCACCTGACCACCTGCAGAGGAATCTGGCATCTGGAACCTTGATCTTTCTGGTGTTTCAAATTGTTGAGACATATTATCGTCCTCGAGAATCGCTTTTGCTTTCCGAGCAAGGACACCCCAAAACCCTTTCGAATCATTTGTTCCCGGTTTGTCCTCGTATGCATCAAACACCTAGATGTTCAGGCATCATGCCTCATCAAATTTAACAGGGTACGAATAATGTGCAATAAAGCTAGTAATGCAAAGACATGCAAACCAATTCCGTCATCTTTCTATAGTAATCGTTCTAGACTCCAATATGTACAATCATGCCAACAAGGGCATAAATCCAGTCAAAAAAGACTCAAAGATTTAGGCTCTGGAGGCATGATTATCTAGTTTGAAATCCCCTAACCCTAAGTATATATTATCAATTCCTGAATTTTTGCCAAACCAAGAAGGAAAGCTGAGACTAAAAGCATATCAAATTTATTGAATCCTAGCGAAAAATACTATAAAATCTTCAACGTTCTAACATTATTGAATAACTGCAAATTCATTGTCAACATTTAATATGCATAAAAATAAAGGATACAAAACTGAAGCAGTGATCAAATCCAATTCAGTATGTAATCATGGATTGAAAATATATTGATAAGATCAATTTAGAGATGCAGATAAGACGAGATCCATGTTCATTTTTGACAGATAAAAATCCTAAATGAAACAGAAACAAAAGAACGAAATTGGGTTCTTGATAACACGAAAAAAAAAAGACATAAAGAAGACCTTAGATCTCCGAGGGATAGAATCTCCAGCATATGCAGAAGAAAGGGATGATTCACGATGAGCAGCAGATGCCCTAATAGCCTGAGCAGCCAGAGATGAAGAAGATGTTATAAGAAAAGTGTCGTCATTGATATTAGTATTTTTGTTGATGTTTTCATGGTGGTTGTCTTGTTCTGGTGGGTGATGAATCTCTTCTTTGAATGTTGATGTCCTGGTAATTCCATGTCTTCTCCTATATGCCATCTCTTTTTATTAATGATAATAACTTGTTCTTGGCCGTTACAGCCACCCCCACCGCCACGATGACAAGTAGAGGTGGTGATCAAGGAAGAGGAAGATCACCACAGCCCACAACCGTCTCTCTGTTTTTGGATTTGTCCAACGAACCTTTACTTTGTTTTTTATACAAGACATTTACCATGAGGAATGCTAATGTGACACCACTTGTAGCCTCTTAAGATACACTTATATATATATATATATATATATATATATATATATATATATATATATATATTCATGTTATCATTATCCAATGGTTTGCATTGACTGGCGGCTATGCTCCTTCCAAATATACAATTACTTGGTTTTGTGAATGCCCTAGTTCGGGTGTGGATACCCCATATAAAACTTGTAGGAATGGAATTTAATCTTGATCTACTGCTGGTCCAAAGATACTGTTAGGTTAAAAATAAAATAAAATGATGTATGACTGTGCTCCATATTTTGAACACTTAATGTGGGAGGCTTACGATTCATCTTCTCCCTTTGCTTTTTTCAAGAAAACTCACACTTGTAAGAAGAAACCAGTCCAACTGTTTGCCTGCCTCTGTCTATCAGCGCAACTTTCCAGTTATGATTTTTAGTTCGAGTCTCACCTATCTTATTTCTTCGTTGACGGGCTTGCCTTCTCTTTATACTTTGTTTATGCAGCCCTTTTTTTTATTATTGTAAAAGTTACTAGTTCAGACCGGAGCCCCGAGATTGGATTCTAGTTTTTGACAGCATATTCTCAAGTTCTTTATCTTGTCATAAGATTAATCCAAGTTCAAACCAAGGATGAAATGGATGCTTGCTTGATAAACTACGAAATTTGCTTTACGTCTTTCTTAACAACCAATGTATAATCATAGTTAATTACAAAGCAATTCCTACGAGGCTGCAATCACTGCCTTCTTTTACAACAAAGGACCCTTTTTTGATGCAAGGCCTTAGCATTATATGCACAAGAAGTAAAACATGTTTCCAGCCAATGAGTTCTTCATGTTTTAGTGCCATTATGTTACAGCTGCAGAGCCAAGTTAGTATGCTGAGTATTCAACGAGGAGTGTGGACGGCTATCATTGTAAGTCTCACCTATTCTGTTCGGAAAAGATCCCTGCATACCTGAACCATGCTGCAAAAATATATTCTGCTCCGGAGAATTTATCTGGTCAAGCCGTGTCTTTAAAAATGGCAGATCAAAGATGAAATGGCCAGAAACAGGTGTCAATTGTTCGCTAGGTTTCAAGGCCTGAATTGTCTCGGACGAACTGCCAAGTCCATGATTTGGAACTTGAGCAGCTGGGGCTTGATCGTCACCTCTCAGACATTGTGTACTTGGACTATGTGTATTGCCAATATGTCGATTAAAACTTGACATGCCAGTGGTCTTTAGGGGCCATGAAGATGGTGATAAACTGTAAGTATCACTCAACCTGCTTTCCAAAGCATTTGACCTAACACCCTTGAAACCTGAATCCGATGGTTGTGATTTGTTATCCATCTTGCTTCTCTCCAGTTTATGCATTGCCGATCCATTATCCTTTTTACTTGAACCAGCAGCTAAAAGATTCAGATCTCTGGCATCAGCGACAGGTGAATTTGAACCCTGTTGAAGGCCTCTATTTTGATTTTGGCGAGGCCTTTCATTCCTTGAGACACTGGCAACATCCGTGTCATTACAAAAGGAAGCATCACCGCTAATGAAACCAAAGTTACTGTAACAATTACCATTTGGTGCCACTTTCTCTGAAGTTCCATGAATGCCAAAGTTGTTACCAGCATAAGCAACACCTCCTTTATCGACATCAAACATGTCTATTCTGTCACCCCGGCTTACATTTTGGCATGCAGCTGTGATTGTAGCATCAAGTGTAGGTGGACACTGAGCAGAGGTTGATGCCGCAGAAGTTTGACAGTTTGGAGACTGAAGCCAAAAGTTTGAACCTGGAGTTGGAAAATTGGCAGCAGTGGTCGGCCATCCATCTAACTTGCGTTTGGCAACCATTTGGGCAGTTGGTCCTACGTCTTTAACAAACAAGAATAAGCTTTTATGATAGGCAATTTCCTGCTGATTCACCTACACCATGAGAGAACATAGTGTCATCTCTCATGAAGTATCTACTAATTCATGATATCAGGAAGCATAGATAGAAAACAGAACTGTTCTCTCAAGTAAGTCACTTACGTGCACTAGTGGCTTTGAATTACTATAAATTGATGAAATAATTGGATAGCTCTCATCAAGGAATGACATCCATGGCTTATATGTAGAGCGCCTATCTGTTTCAGAAAAACCAAATCTTTTACCATCTCCAGAACCTGTTGAAGAAGAGCTAATTAAAACATGTTATGAAATTTGCACAATTCAACTTCATGAAGAGAACAAAAATTTTCTGCATTTCTGTGTCCCTATTGTTGGAGCCTATGGCTCCATCCATTTGTGTACAATCCACATTGAAGAGCCTCACAGACCATTGGTTCATTATTCTTGAGAGTTTGAAACCTTCAAAATTGCACAATCTAAACAACAAATTGTGTAGCGGGAACAATCTAGCCTTTCCATTGTGGAGCAGATCCAACTATGATCTCATGTCAAGAGGATAAAATCATTAACCTAGTGAATCCCTTTAATTTAGTGAATGCAAGTCAGTTAAGTGTATGACAACCCACAAGGAGAGCTCCTTCTGGACAAAAAGAGAGTTCCTACCTTTAATGATATGGATTCCATATATTAAAAAATGGACAAATCACATATGGAGAACTCCATAGACTAAGTGACTCTATAAACAGCATTTTCCAACCTTTAACATACTTTGTGCATGTTGGATCTGCCCTTCCCTAAAACAAGACCTTAAGAAATTTGATTTTGAGGTGGTCAGAACAGAATTCACTCCTTACCAAAAAGTACTTCATCATCTCTTGCATCAGAATGCGTAGTGATGCCCAAGCATGCAGAGTTCACTCGGATCGCTCTTTTTAGACTTGATGAACAACTTGTTAAACATGGGGTGGGTTTCGGGGATACATGAACTGCAGTATTGGTATTGCTGGATTTTGAACTCCTCGCAACCTTAAGGGATGGGCTATAAGTTGAACCCTTGACTTCATGTTGGGGCCTTCTACCACTTCGTCGTCTTGTCCCCGAGAATTCCAGTTCAAAATTATCAGGATCAGTTTTCAGAACATGGAAAACCTTCTTAGCTAATTCAGCTATGGCACGAGCCTGTAAAAACCAAGCTTTGACGTTCAGTTGGAGGTCAAAAATTCATAATTTATCTACACAGAATTCTTTGAATATGATTAAGTTGTTTGACAGGTAGCAGATAATCATACCTGTCTGAAATAAATGGTGGAAGAGGAATTGAAGTGCATTGCATTTCCGGATATTAGAAACACATCATGCTGCATAACAGTTACAAATTTTGTAATCAGAAAAGGGAAGAATAGAAGTTTCTTGTCTGGAAGCTACATGGTTCACACATCAACACTGTAAAACAAATGTACCTTCAAAATCATAAATAGAGAATTAATGCTTGATAAAGGAGCAAACCTCAAATTGTTCAAGACTTTTATACATTCCTTCATGAAGTTTAGCTCTCATGGTGCCGAAATCCATAGGCTCTTGGATGATTTCATAATACTCCTCAACCTTATTAGCAGCGATTCCATAAATACAAAGAACAAGAAAGGATAACATTCTTGATATGTAAGGAAACTTCTGATCATTACCAACCTCATTTGGGTCAACTGGTTCTGCAAATATTTCATGGGTATCTCTCCTAAGAGATGGACAAATAAGAAACAAAAGTCAGAACAAGAAAGGAAACTGTTTTCAACCTGCAATGGACCCCTCAGCAAAAATTTCAACAGCTGTGTCATTGCACCAATTGCAAAAGACACGAGAAAGGAAACTATAATTGCGAATTACTGATGATGTTAAGTACTTGATGCATACAAGAATTCCTCAGTAACTTAAATGATATAAATACTTTAGAAAAATATCCACCTCTGTAATATGTCAACGATATGCTCAAGTATTCGTTTTTCTGGCACCCATGATGTACATGAAAAACTAGATGGTTGATCTGATTCAGGAGAACAGCTAGAGTCACAAACAGAGAAACTTGGAGATCTGATTACAAATTTAATTAAAAAAAGAAGAAGGAAGGTAACCTGGAGAATGAGCTTGTCCTTTCTGTTTTGGGCCATCTTTTTTCTGCAAAATGGCTTCATCTGGTCCAATAAGGAATGTGAAATACGATGTCAGTGTCACTGAAATCTGCAGTTTGCAATTACATTTTAACGGAGCAAAAAGGCTTACCACTATTGATTGGATGATCTTTATGACTTAGTTCTCTTTCATCTGATTCATCACTTGACTTGGGCTCCTGAAACCAAACTCAGGGAACAATGAAGACTTTCTATCAATCTACACAACCTCTTGAGCCACGAGGAGAGACCAAGAGGCAACGGCAAGCTCAAGCACATAATGACAATCACAAATTACTGGTTAGTTACTAGCAATCTATAGGAACAGTTTCTGCATGCCATGGTAAAGTGGAAGGCTTTTTCAATTTGAACACAATGTAACCAACTCCCTTTGGAGGTTTGGACAAAGAAGAATGAAAGGAATAGAAGAGAGAAGAGAAAAAATCCTAAAGGAGCCCCACTGCCTTAAGAATTACAATGAAAGCAATAAAGATAGTGATGATCATGTAAACACATATGCTGCACTTGAGCTGAAATGTTGGGTGGGGTCAATCAACTGCTATTTCCAACTGCACAACACCAATTCTTCTCATGAATTTATGTAATAGCCAACCACTTTCACCCATATTAGGAGCCCTCTTTAAAACCCACCCAACAGCTTAGAAGTTAGATCCCAAATAAAAGAACAATTGGGCGTGAACAACTCAAATTATAGTGAGCAGGAAACCAGCAAAAATACTCATCACTGATTATTATTTCCATAAAACAATGAATTTGATGAAGCTGATTGTTATTACCCCACCACTCCAACAACCTTGAATAAATAAATAAACAAATAAAAGTAAAAAAGGAATGGAGGCAGGCAGAGAAGTAAAACCTGTTGAGCATTGGGAGTAGAAGCCACATCTTGAAGTGGTTTAAGCTTCCTCTTTTTCTTTGCCCTTGTCCTACAGGCTGGACCCTCAGGTTGGTTCTCCTTTTGCTGCTCCAACTCCTTGTCTTGTACCTTAGCAACAGTACTGGTACTAGTGCTTGTAATGCTCCTACTAAGCCTAGTTTTTTTAGCAACAGTGGTCCTACTCAGTGGCTGAGCCTTCCACACATCCAAGGCAGATATCCTAGGACTCCTCCTGTGTCCCTCTCTAAACATTCTCCTACTCTTCATTTTTGTACTTTTCTAGCCAACAAAACCAAAAAAGAAACAAACCCACATTGTCAATTTTGTACCTTTGTGTTTACTCATTTCAAAGAGGACACCTTTACAGTAAAATAATCATAAAAACCCACCTCAAGTTTGACAAGAACAACAACCCAGGTTTCTTTTCTGCCTAAAAACGTGAAAAAGCAAGTGCAAAATGGCAATGGAGTTTGGTTGAGGTGTGATTGTTTGAGCTTTCTAGAAGGAAAAGCAGCCGGAGAAACAGTGAGAAATGAGAATGGAAAAGGGGGTGCATTGAAGAGGTACAGCTAGGAAACAAATGGGGTTTAGTTTTTTTCCATTTTAGTGAGAGAGATGCAGTATTTTCAAGCAGGGTAAAGGCATAAAAACCCCTTAATCGATTGCTGTTTTTTGCCGATTGTTTTAAATGAAATCTTGGTGTATGCAAGCAAAGGTGGCATTTGGCAGGTGAATATAGGATAATCTTACCATCAAAGAGTAATGACAGGATAAATATATTGTAATAGTAATAGTAATAATAATAATAATAATAATAATAATAAAGATGAAGAAATGAAGGCTTTTCGAAAGCTTCTGCTTTGCAATAACCAGAGTGAGACAGAGAGAGAGTGCGTGTGGGGTTACCCAGAAGGGCCAGAACACAAACAGACAAGAAACGAATCAGCTAATAAAAGCGACTATACTATTGTTTTCCTCATCTTGTCTTGATTTTATTTATTTATTACTGTTTTAAAAGTAATAATTTTAAAAATATATTAAAATAATATTTTTTTTTATTTTTTAAAATTTATTTTTAATATTAGCCAATCAAATCAATTTAAAATACTAAAAATAATTTCAAATTTTAATAAAAATCAACCTCAACCTTAATTCCATACAAGCACTTAAAAGATAGTTTATTTAAAAGGTTGCGTTTGTGTTTTGCTCAAAATACAGGCGTAACATGTTTGGTAATAAAAAAAATATCATTTAATGTTTATGGGGCTCATTGAAATCTGTGTTTGTAACACAAGACAAGACAAAGCAGTGAAGAGCTGCTTCTGTGGAGAGCCACTCCACTGTTCATGTGAATAGTGGAGTCACCCTCTACTGTTCCGACCGGATCCCGTCCGGTTCAAAGCTAAATGTATTGAACCGGGTCCAACCTAATAAAATAAATAAATAAAATTAAAAAATTATCAACCTCAATCTTAATTTCAAGCAAGCACAAAAGACGATGGACTAAAACTGCTGACTCAACCTTTGACCATCCCAACTTATAAAACTTGGGTCTTGCCTCAAGCTGACTCCTTAATTGAGTTTTAAAACTATGGTAATAACCATTTTATCCTTATGTTTACTCGAGTTAACGGTTAACTTGGCTCATGACCCGAACTTGGTCTTGATTCGATC
>Ga0325404_1001421_pt1 | contig 25412 bp, 12 predicted proteins | sample PopdelMetagenome_18_FD_205664 | JGI IMG/M metagenome (GOLD analysis project Ga0325404, IMG submission 205664) | Populus deltoides microbial communities from Bellville, Georgia, United States - Xylem-Control-R1 | ecosystem: Host-associated > Plants > Phyllosphere > Stem > Wood/Secondary xylem...
TCTTAAATCATCGTTGCTCGCTTCATTCCTTCTCACATGGCAGAGGTATTTTTGGTGGACAGCTAAGCAAATTTCGCTCAAATTCAATGGTCATTGCCCTTTTTTTACACCAACGTCAACCTAACCAACCGTGTAGAGGGATTAGTGGGGTGCTAGTCAGTTATCTCTGCCCAAACAGTTTCAGAGAGCTGTCTCAACCGCCATTTGCTTTTCTTAGCTCAATGCTGTTTTAAATTAGCCAACATAGTCGTTGAGGTGGTCATCTTCTTACACTTGACAAGCGTGCAATCCTCGAAACGGTTGTGTTTCCGGGAGACAAGCTGTCCATGAATTTGACTGTCCATCTCTAGAGATAACTACAAAAACAGGAATTCCTGATTTGAATTCATAATTGGAAAAGGACCATTACAATTTCAAGCAGGTCCAGAAAGATTACATAAATAGGTATACACTAAAATTAATGGGCTGACTATCTTTTAGAGGGGTAAATGATGGATCGAGTCATAAATGGAAATACAAAATAGTGAGAGCTCCATTTCTGCTTGAGAGTTTTCTTTTCACCAGTTCTTATTAGCGAACTGATTGACCATGCTGTCACAACCTCCTCACTTACTTATTTCATCCTGCTGTCCTCCAACTATTCAACCTGATGGGCTCTTAAGTGTTTGATTTCTGCAAATCCTCTTAACATCATACACCATCTTACATAACGAGTTTGTTCCACTTGTGAGCAAAAAATTGTTGGGAATGGTGATGAAACTCTTGCAAACAGAGTCAAAAGAGGGGACAGAAGGAAACCGTCGTTTATGGAGGATCCATCATGCTTGTTGGGGGAATAGGTAGTTCAGGCAAAAATTGAGGGGGGGAATGAGAAAAGCGCAGTAGAAGAAAACAGCGAGAAGGGAGGTCCCAGCATGGTCAAGCAGCTTACTTCTAAGGGTGAAAAATGCAAAATGTAATTCAGGAGCCCATCACCTAAAAAACTCAACATGACCTGCAATCTCCCTACACAGCAATTTGGATTCCGTGGCTAACTTCAGGCTCTTAACAATGGCAAGTCCTGTCTGTTTGTGTGTGGATGCTGGCATATATGACTTGGCTTCCTCTTCCCTTCCTATCAACAAAGCTTCCCTGGCAGGAATGACATTTTCCCACCAAAATTCCCGTAAAATCCCATGTATTATCTCCCAATAACCGCGGTCTCTGCAAACACGAAATATTGTGCTTCCATTTGGTGTCCAGCAATACAAATCCGCCCATTCTCTATCCATTATCTCCAATTGCCCCTGCACTTGAGGCACGTAATAGAAGGGCATAGTGGACCAAGGAAGACCCTTTTCAGGCTTCCCCTTGTTATAGGGACACTTAACTTCCAGGATGCCACCTCCAGGAAAGCAACCAAGAAGACCATCAGGGGAAGCACCAAGAAGACCATCAGGCGAAGCACCAAGCCATTCAAATTGCTCCTCTGAATGGATTGCAAATCCCAATGAGCTCACCTCGCGACTTGTGATGTTCTTATACCGATTTATTGCTGCTGCTTCATTGAGCACACCCCACTGCATGGCACTGTTTGCAGAAGCTTCAAGGGTCTGTGTCTCAGATCCAAACACTTTCTCATGCCAGAGCTCAGGGCGACGTTTTCCCTTCCAAAAACCCAAAGCAGTGCTGAAGGTGCTTGTTGTTAGCCTGTCCCTCCTAAGGGCAAACCATTCCTCTGAGCGTTGGGGTGCATCAGATCCGGTAACACAGGCAGCCAAAACTAGCGACGAGGGGGGGCGCACTATGGGAGGGACTGTTCGAGAGATCAGAGGTTCGGAGCACGTGTAAAATATTCTGTAAGATCCAGTTCCATGCCTTTTCCTCGGGGACAGTGATGCCACCTTGTTATGATGAATGCTGGGAAACATGGTTAAACAGGCCTTGCTCATTTCCATGAAAATCAGGCTGTTGTTTGTGCCTTTATTTGGTGGATTGGTCCTGTGAAGGCCACACTCTGCATGAAAGATTAGTCAAAAAGTCGGGTAAAAAAAGAATAATCATTATAACAATAAATTTTCCATGCAGGATAATAAACCTACAATAAGAAGTAGCAAGAGTAAATGAGTTCATAAAAATCAGAGCATGCATTTCCTTCATAATTTATACAAGCACCCTCTTGGTCTCATACAGCATAAGAAGCCATTGATAAATTACAAATGAAGGTTGTCAAAAGCAATCAACGAGCAAAAAAGATGTATCCCCTTCTCAAGAAATGAAGCATATTCACCTCTTACTAGGTAGTCAACCAGCCTCGCATCCAGAAAACAATATAAATAAATCAACGGAATGTACCTGATTTTTCTATCATGGAAAAGAACTGAATTCACTCTTCCTAACAAAAGCCATATCCTTTCACTTTATTCTTGATGCTTAACGAGGATCAAGCTAAAACAAATGTTAGCCTGTTCTAGCAGAATTACCAAACACCTTAGGCACATTGAACGGAAAAATCAGTTGAGGGTTTCATTTTTAAACATGTGATCTTCTTTACATCAAGTGCCATTGTTTACTGCAATGATAGGAGCCTTGCGCTTGTAACCATGCTAGCAAGCAGACACTTCATGCAAAGTCAGAATGATAAAATCAAAACTTGCTTTCCCAATTCCCAGAAACAAGTTTAGCATCTACATTCACTGAATAGATAATCCTCAACAATGCACCAACCAACCACAAATAAGCAAATCCTTAACTGAAAACCATCCCAAAAGCTTACAGCTTTCAACCCCCAGCAAATTTAGCATAGCTTATAAATTTTGCAATCAAATACTAACAAACCCATGCAATAAAATCTCCGAGGCATAAATAAAACTTATCACAACAAGCAATAAGAGAAACCCAATTCTCTAAAACATGAGAATGCAGCTGCTTTATAAGCAAAGTGTTTGATAATATACCTGGAAGAGAGTTTGAGTTGGTAGCGCTTATCTTTTGATGGGCTGAAACGGAGAGAGTGCAAAAGGGTCGAGCATCAACGGAAAGAAAGGAAACTCTAGATTGAATGGAGGAGAGTTGAATAAGCTTCATTATTTCACTTCGCCGATTATCATTGCCTTTAGGATTTCAGATATTGTATTTGAAGGAAGGAGATTGGGAGGAGAGGCACTCGAGGAGGGCAAGGTATCGGAATTGAATAAAAGTTTGCCCAACCACGACGTTTTCAAAAAGATAAGTGAGATTTTGAGGGTATTTCATATTTTGGCCCTCACTTTTCTATTTTTCTAATTTTATAGCCAAGACTATTATGGGATTGGTAAGAATTGAGAAATTTTATGCTGCAAGAAAGAGAGATTAACATTTGGTACCCGTAATATTATTTTAGCTTTTGGTGGGGTTAGATGTTAATTTCTTTCCTGGGATCCAACGTAATTATTTTTTAATACATACGATACACCATAAATTTTTTATAAAGATTTTCCTTTGGTCAGAGACTAAAAAGAAAAAAAATAATTTTTTTTTTAAAAACATGTTTACATTTAACCTAAAGATTAGATCCAAATGACGAAGGGAACATAATTCCTTAGTAATCCATCACTTGAGATTAGTTAACATTAAAATTAAGTAGATAAAGAAAAACAAATTGTAAATGGTAAAATATTTTTTATCGTTAAATTAAAAAATGTTTGTAAATATATAATATATTTAAACTTAAGAGATAAAAACATAAATTAATTTCATAGAAAAAAATTGGAAGTAAGATTTTTTTTTTAGCATTTGGAAACGCGGTCTAAATACTGTTTGAAAAAATTTTGAATTCTTTATTTTGTTCAAAATTAATTTTTTTAATATATTTTTTGATGGTTTTAATGTGCTAATATCAACAAATCAATAAATAAAATATTATTTTAATATATTTTCAAGTAAAAAAATATTTTAAAAAATAACCGCTATCACAATATTAGAAGCTACCTTTATTTCATCATCAACTTTTACCACAATCCAAGCAAACTTTACTCCCATTCACTCTCTGCTTTCTGCTACCTTAAAAATATTTTCTTATTGTTTGTAAAAAAGAAAAAAAGAAAAAATCAAATCCAATCTCCACCCACGAACATTGCCCTTGTTTGCGCCTTCTTCTTTTTTATTTCTCACTCTCTTTAACTCCATTTCGCTCCTGTTATAACTAAGTTTAAAGGTGTTTGTTTTTGTGATAGATTGTGCATTGTGGTTTGACCATAATTTTGTTTTGTTTGGTAAAGATGAAACCATAAATTTAATAAAATGGGACTTATAAATTTTTGTGATCTAACCACAAGTTCAGCAAAGGTAGCCAATATATACTTTTCAACTGATTCCTTCTATAATGATTCTCAGTAGAGACCATTTAATTTGTAACTGACCAAAATATCCCTTTTGTATTTTTGTGGTCCAACCACAAGTTTAGCAAAAGCAGCCAATATATACTTTTCAACCAATTCCTTCCATAATGATTGTCAGTAGAGACCGTTCAATTTGTAACTGACAAAAATATCCCTCTCGTATCCTCTTTTTTCTGCATTTTGCTTTACTCCCTGACCATCTTCATCATCCCCTTGTTTTCATTTTTTTCACAAATTCTTATCCCTTCAATCCTCTGTTATAGATGCTCTGGTCTATTTTTTTTAGGCATAAACTTTTTCAATACCCACAAGATTGTTGGCAGTAACCAACATCCCTTTCCAAGATCCCCATAACCCTCCGATGGATCTGGTTTCCTCATCTCTTAATCTTGTCTTTATGCACACCCCACTATAATATTCAGCAAAATTTTAATAATTTTGGATTTCAATAATTTTTTATCCACTACTGTGCATGTTATTTAAATTTACTATATTAAAATATTTAACTTCTTCATCATTTTTAAAATTGTCTCCCAATGTTTTGTTGTAAGAACCTAGATCTCCTTTCTATAACTTCGGTTAGCACTCAGAAACCAATCATCTTTTTTCTCTGTTTTGTTACAAAATACATTGAACACTGGTTATCATATTTTCAATTTATTTCATCTTCTATGAAGTTTTCTTTATTGTCAATTGAATTCTATCAATTTGTTTATTACCTTCATGTGGCATGCTTACCATGTATAACTTGCAGTATGCATTTAACTTTCATGTTATTTTGAATTTAATCCTCTTTTAGTTGACTAATAACAGAATAATATCGGGTTCATCAAGCTGCCAAAACAATGACATTGTTTATAATATAATTAGTTTGAATTGTTTATTCTAAAAATAAGTGTTTATAGATGTTTGGTATACATAACAATATATTAACAATGTTTTGCTTATAGAATAATTAATAACCATGCTCATAACTGCATCCATCATTTTAAAAATCATGTTACTGAAGCAGGAATTTAAAATTTTGAAAGCTTAACATAAGTAGTGAGTGACAGTAATAGAGTGCATAAATGAAGACATATTATAAATTTCACATTGCATTCTTTGGCTTTCTTAATTTTTAAAGCATTCATAAACTTAATAACTTAACAAATTGTCCCTGAGTGGGTGAGACTAATGTAGTCGATAAAGACACAATGTTGGAGTGCCTTCTATGCCTACCTACATTTGTTATAGGGTTGTGTTTGGTGTTATTTAGATTACTTATAAAGAGGGTTGAGTCATGCACATCATCCTTGTTTAATAGCTCAATAATTTATTGTCATGCTGCAAACATAACACTTATAGGATCAATTTAATTGGATGAATCTGGATATGTTTGCAATTTGTAAAAAGAAAAGACATAAAATATTGTGATCTGATTCCTTTTGATTTCAAATTTATACAAAGCATAAGCTGTTTATTTAATATAACTTCAAAAGTAAAAGGAAAAATATCTCATTAACCACATCATTAAAGTAATTAAAAAAAGAATTGATGTTTACGTGGCAAATTCAAACAAACACTTTCAAAAAACCTAAGTTTGTCATATGAAAGCTAAAATGCTTATGGAACAAATAATTAAAATGATAAACTAGATTACATCCACTAGCGTATCAATGAATTATACAATCTTTCCTTCAAATGTAGTGTACATGAACTTCAACATTATTTTATTAAAATTAGTACTACATTATAGCTTTATAAATTTTTGACATACCCCACTGTTTTGAACATGTGGTTGCATTCACATTGTTTTCTTCACTATATTATGTTAATAAAAAAATTTATTACATTAAAAACCAATTCTCTAATTCTAGTCCTTAAACATTAAACTTCATTATGAAGTTTATAAATCCATACTATATCTCATTTAGATCTTTCAAACTTGCCATAAACATCTTTAACAATAATTTATTAACAACATAACTTCATTAAAACTTTATAATTTTTGACATGCTCTATTGTTTGGAACCTATGCTAGCCTTTACATTGTTTTCTTTGCAATACTATGCTAATCAAAATCTTTATTATATTAAAAATCAAGTTTCTAGTACTAGTCCTCAAACATTAAGCTTAATTAGGAAGATTATAAATCCATACTATATCTCATACAAAGCTTTTAAAAATGTCATAAACAACTTCAACTCTAACTTTTAAATTGTATAATAATGTTTCAACGTGCGACACACATGCTAAGTCTTTTAAGTTGACTATTGAGAAATGAATGAGACCCAGCACTCATTTCAACAAGATATGATGAGAATTTGCTACCAATATCTTTAAAGAGAAAATTAGCCATGCATTCACTAAAGCATGATTGAAGAATAAGTGAGACGAGATAAAAAAAGGATAAGAGAATATGAAAAAAATTGATTTCTAAAATAGGAGTTGGATGGAGTTCAGAACTAGGAATTATTTTTGCCACTGGTGAGTGGTGGAAATAAAAAATTCAGGTTAGTATTTAGTTCAACAACGTGTATAATTACTTCAAACACTTTAACTTCTATATATCAATCCTTCAAATTCATTAATAACAACTATTTTCTTTGGTGTAAGAAATACGAAGAGCTAAAAAGTTTAGACATTCCGATATTAAGCCATCTTTATGTTGTAAATATGATATGATGTTTACAAACATTGTGACTATTGGTAAGTTTATGTGGGCTCCATTTCAAGGTATGATTTCTAATGATGATGAAGTGGGTGATTGGATAAAAAATGCAGTCAATGATGATGTAAATATAGAGAAGGGTAATAAAGATTCAGGGGAAGATAATTTATCAAATCTTATTGATGACATCAATAATATGGTTGCTTTTGTTAATGTTTCCAATAATAGTAGCAACCATAGTAGTAGTGGAAAGAGAAAAGCCCCTCAACACTGTCCCAAAAAGAGTGTAAAAAAAAAGGTTATGGAATGAGAGAGCAACCTTTTTCTCTTGCTTAGATCGATCAATTGACAACATCTCTACTAGGAGTGATTGCATATCTAGTTTATGGATAAGAAAGGGTGTAAGCATAGAAGAGGTGATGAAGGAGTTTCACTCCATTAATTGTGTTGTTTTTGGCAGTGAGTTGTATTGTTTTGCTGCTGAGTTTTTTATGGTTACAAGTAGAAGGGAAATGTGGGTGGAAATGAGAAATAACGAATGAAAATTTGCATGACTGAATTAGTGTTGGAGAGAATATTAAACCTTAAACCATTAGGTAAGGATCAATCTTTTTAATCTACTTTAAATCTAAGTTTCATGTTTAATAATGTTTTACCAAAATTATGACCAAAACATTTAAAACCAATCATATTACAATTGATTTATGTGTGTTTGAGTATGTTTGTTTTTAATGTGGTGCCATCTAACTTTTATGGTTAATTAATATAAACCCCCAGTAAAAAAAAAAAGAGAATGGTACGAAAAGTGTTGGTGTAAACATCGACGAGAAATCGGTAATGTTGTTGTGGCACTGGAATAAGCCATAAATGACTAAAAATAGAAAAAAAATAGTAAAGTGGATCCGATGAGACAGCAAATGATTGGGTGCTTTACGCAAGGATGAAATAAGGAGATTTTGATTTTTGGGCGAAAAATCATAAATTGACTAGTTTTACGTTAACAGTTCATAATTCTCGATCGGGTTATCAGAAAAATATGAAAACTTGTGTGGAGATTTCAAATATATTTTCTTAGCTTTGGTTAAAATTTTAGAATTTTTAGAGAAATTGAGATTTTTTTTAGAAAATTACAATTAGACCAGTTTTGCGCTATCGCACATAACTTTTAATATGATTGACAAATTGAGTTGAAACTTTGTATGGAGCATTATAATATATTATTTTACCATGGGGTAAAGTTTTAGAATTTTTAGAATATTATGTCTGGTGATTTTTAAAATATACACGAAAAAATATCGGTAACCGGGTAAAAAATATATATATATACTAGAGACACATGGTAATATAATTAAAAGAACGATGATATTAATTAGTTGAAATGTCAACCTTCAAAGGGCTATTTCCAGTTGACCAAAAGGAAAAAGAAAAGAAGAAAAGAAAATGACTCATGGGACTAGATAAATTTAAATATGTAAGGGAAGGGCTTAAATGCAAATAATGAAAATTTTACTATATTATCCCTAATTTACTTGGGGTGTCCAGCGGGTTATAGGGAGAGAAAGGGGAATTAGGGATTTTCTTACATCTTCTCTACAATTCTTTCATCAATTCTTGAAAATAATACATGATTATGGAGAGTTAAGATATTAAAAAGGTTTATGGTGAGCTATACTAAATATTTGAGTGATCTAAGGGTTTTAAAGCTTGTGGAGAGAGAATGAAGTGTGGAGAAAAGAAGAAGAAGGATGGAAATAAAGGATGGTTTCACCTTGAGGTTTCTTCTAATTAAATTTCTTGTTATCTTAGTAGTAAGTATGATTCTATTGTATTGATTATAGAAATTTCATACATGTATGGATAAGGGAAAATGGTGGAATTGAAGCCATGGAATGGATAATACAACCAATTTATTAGTTAGATAAACCATAGTGATAAATGTATTATAAATAAAGATAATTTATTATGGGTATATGGATTGAAAGTAGTTTATTTGTGATTTATGAATGTGAAGTTTAAATTTAATTTTGCGATGATGAAATAAATTTAAATAATTTTAGAAAAATAATAATTGTATAAGTGATTTAGTAATTTCTGTTGGCACAAGAGAGTTGCCTATGGAAGGACAACATCAGGGTTGTGCATTCAGTGACCAAACTATAGGTAGGTGCCCGACACCTAATCTATCTAGGAAATTTTATGAATGTTAAGATATTGTAATTTTTCTTATAATGCCATTGTAAATATGAACATTGATGTGATATTATTATTAAGAAAATTGAAAAGTTCTAGTTAATCGCATACGCGATAATGGGTAGTCTATTATGAGATGTGATTTACTGTAACGGCAGAAAAACCTTGTATATATTATTTTTTACTGCAACGATAGAATTGCTATGCAAGAATTATTATGGATTGTATTGGCGGGATTCGATGTATGATTTGTTACTGATTATATGTGTGTGTGTGTGTGTGTGATAGGAACTTTAAAATAACTGACATGTGAGATAACCGACAGATAAATAAATATTGTGTGGAAACTAGTTCCGTGGTTAATTGGACCAGTGCCCTGGTTAATGGGTAATTAAAGAAACTACTGTCTTGGTTAACGGGACTAGTGCCCTGGTTAATGGGCAAATGGAGAAACCAGTGCCTTGGTTAATGGACAATTAGAGAAACTAGTGCCCTGGTTAACGGGACTAGTGCCATGGTTAACGGGACTAGTGCCATGGTTAATGGGCAAATGGAGAAATCGGCGCCCTGATTAATGGGTAATTAGAGAAACTTAACAGGACTCGTGCCCTGGTTAATGGGTAATTAGAGAAACTAATGTCCTGGTTAATGGGTAAATGGAGAAACCAGTACCTTAGTTAATGGGTAATTGGAGAAACTAGTGTCCTGGTTAATGGGCTATTTGAGAAACTAGTTTCTTGGTTAATGGGATTAGTACTTTGATTAATGGGCAATTGAAGAAGCCAATAATTTGGTAATTGAACAAATGTTCGGTTTGGACTAGAAAGGACATTAGCATGTCCTTAGTTTATGCTAACTATATTGATTTGTAAAATTAAGGATAAAATAAAAAATTAATTGTTTAGTAATTGACAGGGTAAATATATAGAAAAGATAATAGTAAATAATCATTGTGTATAAAGCTAATTGTATTTGGTATTAAATAAAATATCAGGTACCTCGCAGTATTGTGCCGAGTAGTAGATTATGTTTGTAGTATTGGATTTAATATATTGATGAAGATGTTGATATATTGGTATAACTCAAGTATGAAGAAAAATCTGCTGGAATTTCAGTAGAGTGTATATTAAGTTATTTTAAAAAGATAGTTATGCATAACGGTTTCTGAATGGTTGGGGTTGTCATATTAAGGGATTAATAAGTTATTCGGCTGACCAATTGAACGCAATAATAACATGTAATGAAACAAGGTGTACATGAGTTTGACTGTGCTGACATGTTAAGGTTTGGGTATTAAATTATCCATACGGACAAAGTTTAACGGAAAGGAAAAATAATATGAGCACGTCTTTTAAGTATAAAAGTGATAGAAGTTTATGTGATAAATTATAAATAATAGAAATGGACATGAAATAAGTGGAATAAATAATAAATTGAGAAAGTTTCATAATATAACAAGGGTGGTATGGACTGATGTACATTGTATCATATATATAATAAATGTCAGGGAAACAAAAAGGCAACTTGAATTACATATGTTGTGAATTAAATTACGATGTGAATTAGACATAATTATGCAATGATTTACGATATGGATTAAAAATGGTTGTGAGAGGAAAAGATCATATGATTTATATGTGTTGAGGAAATAAATTGTGGCGTAAATTCCATGTGAAATGAACTAATAACATAAACTAAATATATTCATGAAACGAAAAGAGTTATGAAATAAATTCAAGATGAAAAGAAACATTGTATGGAAGTGTTTGAATGATTCCGATCAATTTTAAAGTTGTGAGGAATAAATCGTATATTGATGTGTTAAAATAGATTAAGGAAAACGAAAAAGAAAATGAAAGTTATCATGATATAAGAATGATAATGTGATGAATAAGATGTTGGAAATTAATGTAAGATCAATGTTTTTAAACAAATATTTATGAAATTGGTTTTGATCATATAGTTATTAAATGTTAGTAACTAGGATGATGCAAATGTTTATTATGAATTAATTTTAATTTTTTTGTATGTCACATGTAAATTCTTTTGAGGACATCAGTTTCTTAAGGTCACCGAGTTATCTAGTTTTATGAAGAAAGAATATATGTATTTTAAGAGAAAGAGAAACTTATAAATAATTTATGTGAATATGATTTCAACAAGAGTTGTGATAAACTGTGTTCTTTAATAAAAAAAAATATTGAAAGGTTGTTGAGACTTTTTTATATAAAAAACAATTTACTCGTATTTTTTTACATATTCGATCAATGAAAATAAGTATAAACGTATTACAATATGTTAGGCATTACAATTAATTTAAGATCATCTAATAATAATTTACGATTTTGTCATCATGTATGTTTGTTTTTTATGATAGAATATAGAAATATTATATGGTAGGAATTCTATGCCTCTACAGCTACATTTATATGTAATTAATTATCATTGCACAGTATTACATAGAGAAATCCTCATACGTCATCATTACTGGAATTTAAATGATATTCTTAAAATATTAGCTCAAATAATAAGTATATTGCCTTCTAAATTTTTTTTTAATAAATATATCACCTCAAAAGAGTAAATATTGTTTAAAAAGTATGTTATTATACGAAAATTGATTTAGAAATATTTTTGTCCTTTAAACTGAAAATAAGTGTAGTGATTGAAAAATAGTGAAAAAATATATTGTATTCGTAATGGTAGTAATGTCACCTTATTTAAAAAAAAAACAATTGAGTGATCAATGTGCAAACAAGACCTTTGATACATTCAATCACTTTAGCACTCCTACTCTAGTAGAAACTTTAGGAAAAAAAAAACAAGGGGAACAAGCATGAAGGTTCCCTTTGGAAACACTACAAGAGGCTAAATCGACTATTAAAAGATTAACATGATTTCATAATTTGTGACGAGGATGAGGAGGCAAAATATTTTTACTCATAATTTGATTTGTATTTTGACATTAATTTTAGAAGTTTTCTAAAGAAGAAAATAAAAACTACCAATTAAATTCAATTTAATTTGCACACGCAAACAAAAAATTGATAGGATAAGATAAGATAGGATAAGAAATCCTACATGGTAGGCTAAAACATGCCCTAATTATGAGCATCATTAATGAAGTTAAATCTTTATTTATTGCAAGCCATGTGGTTGACAATTGATATCTTAAATTAATGGGTCATTAAAAAAAGATAGGAAAGCATGCAAGATATTTCATATTTCAATCATGAAGTTGTTGATTAAGTTATTACAGTTTCATTTGATGTTATACAATGATTTGTTTATTTACATGTTAAATGCTTTGTGAACCTAAAATTTGTTAATTTATATCCTATATGCTTCAACAACCTAATATTAAATGTAATATTTATCATCCAAAAACAAATTGCATGAGAAATTCCCCATGCTTTACTGTTCTGCTTAGAACTATAATGAGAGATAAATTTTTCTTGTTTTTGTAGATGTAGACATGACTCTGCTGATGTATTGTTAATCTCTTACATTGTATTTTAATTAATGTGTTATTGTTTTGGAGCTATGTATGACATTGTATTTTACTTAACTTGTTGTTGGTGCGTGTACGAGATACTTACCCTACTTTTAACTTGTATTGTAATGTTGAGGCTGTTGTTATGTTGTCATGCATTGCAAGCTGTTGTAAGTTAGAATTTTAGGTGATGATATTAGGTATGAATGTTTGGTAGGAATTAAAGCAAGTTTTTGAAAATTGACAGCAACACTGCAAAACATCAAATTACAAATCAATTTAATATATGATTATTAAATTCAATATCATTTAAATTTATTGTAATAGTTCTTTAGTTTATTGAAATGTGTGCATAAAGGTTGTAATACCTCTCTCTATATATAATAAATATTATGTGTTCATTGAAGTGAAATATTTCTTTCACATTGTAGATATGGACGCGAATTAGTTTAGTAATTTTTTTATAAGGATTATGAAAATGTCATGAATAATGTTGTTCAATAAGTCTTATATGGTTATTATGGTAGAAATAGTGGTTGTGATTTCATTTGCAATAGTGATGTTGGTAATGATAGAAATACAGATGACGACGACGAAGATAATAATAAATATGATGATAATGAGGAAGGAGATTTGTTTTGGTTGGGATAGTTTAATCTTCGTAAACTAGTGTTGTGCACAACTAGAGCACTTATTATTTATTATAATAATTATATTTATAAGAAACCATGCATGATGTCTTTCAACACGAAAATAAAATGGTTGAATGAATTTTTAAATGAGCATCAGATACGTTGTGTAAATATATTTAGGATGGATGCAACCATGTTTTGGAGTTTGTGCTTTGATTTAGAAACTCAGTATGAATTAAAACTATCAAGGAGGATGAGTGTTATTGAGAAGGTCAACATGTTTGTTTAATGTGCTTCAAATAGGAAAGTTCAGGAGGAATTTTAACATTCTAGTGAAACTATTAGTATATATTTCAATGAATTTTTTCAGGTTCGTGTGCTCGCTAGTAGTGGAAGTAAACAAACTAAAAGACCTAACTTTTCAACAACATCTAGAGAAATCACAATGAATCTAAGATATATGTCACCTTTCAAGGTAACATTACTGTTGGTTAATGATTTAATAATTATGTCAATTACACAAGAATTTTTTTTGTGACTACATTTGAAATTATTGTTTTCTTATGTATTTTTTATGTAGAATTATATTGGAGCTATTGATAGAGCACATGCTTGTGTATTACAAGAAAATCAAATACCATTTATTGACAGAAAAGGTATACCAACGCAAAATGTAATTGCAAAATGTAGCTTTGACATGCAATTTATATTTGTCTAGGCTGGATGGGAAGGTAGCGCACACAACACAAGAATTTTTCTTGAGACCATTGATAATTCTAATATCAAATTTTCAAAGCCATCAGAAGGTATTGATGATTGAACAATATAAATGTTAATAAATTTCATTACAAATATTTGGTGTTGCGTGATTGGGATTACTTTGTAGAATTTTTATTATTATTATTTTAGGAAAGTATTACGTTGTTAACTCTGGTTATCCAAACGAGTATGATTTTCTTGGTCCATATAGAAATGAGAGATATCATTTTCTAGAATTTTATCATCGAGGTCACCCATAAAGTCATGAGGAGTTATTCAATTGGGTTCATTCTTCGATATTGTGTGTAATAGAATGAACTTTTGGAGTGTGAGAAAAAAGATGGAGAATTTTGCAGATCACGTCAATATTTTCGTACAAGACACATGTTCAAATTGTTATTGCGTCAATAACTCTACATAATTATATAAAAAGGAAGTTGGAACAAGATGAGGCACTTACTAAGTTTGATCAACATTCATATTTTGTTTCTCAAGATATTTTTAATGATGTGATTTCACATTTATAAATATATAGACGCAATAAGTCTTCATGGATGAATTATATTTGTGATGAGATTACATCAAATTTGATTGGACAATAAAAAATGTTTTTATAATCCCTTTGTTGCTTTTGTTGCTTTTGCAATGTATTAAAATGTTCAATGTTATGTATAGAATAAATTTATGTTATTTTTTGTTATTTTATATGCAATAACAATTTTAACTAAATAATTAATGATATGATTAAACAACAATTTCAATTATAATTTTAATTATATATAGATTTTATTTTAGCCAATCACAACTAAAGATAATTTTTTTAAAAACACAAAATGAGGAGGGGGTTGTGGCTAAAATAGAGATTAAACAAAATTTAATTGTTTTTTTATATTTTTGTATCTATGTTTTGATTGATATTAAATTATTTTAAAAAATAAAAAAATAATATTTTAATATATTTTTAAATAAAAAATAATTAATGACGAACTCACAACTTTTTTTTTCCAGACCACAAAACTTACCAGCTAAACAAACATACTCAAAGAACCTACATGTACTCATCAGATAAGCCTCGTCCTCTCGATTTCTACAAAGAAGAAGTGACACCCTCTTCAAGAGACAACATGATTATCGAAGTTGTCTCTTCCAATGGTGATTTGCCACCTCACCATCTTCCCACCACCACCAATACTAACCCACACCAGATGATTCTAGGCGACAGTAGCGGCGACGATAACCACGAAGTCAAAGCACCCAAGAAGCGAGCAGAGACGTGGGTTCAAGACGAAACGCGGAGTTTGATTGGGCTTCGCAGAGAAATGGATGGTCTCTTCAATACTTCCAAGTCAAACAAGCATCTGTGGGAGCAAATTTCGGCTAAAATGAGGGAGAAAGGGTTCGATCGATCGCCGACTATGTGCACCGACAAGTGGAGGAACTTGTTGAAAGAGTTCAAGAAGGCTAAACATAAAGATAGGGGAAGTGGGTCTGCTAAAATGTCGTATTATAAGGAGATTGATGAGATTTTGAGAGAAAGGAATAAGAATCCTCAGTATAAGAGTCCCATTCCTTCTAAAGTTGATTCTTACATGCAATTTCCCGATAAAGGTATTTTGAGTCTTGTTTTTTTTGCTAATTTTGGTGCTAACTGTAATTGGGTTGTTTCATTTGGTGTTGGATTTCTCTTGCTATGATGCAAACTAAGACCACAGCAACTGAATAGTTTTGATTCCGAGCATTTCTATTTTCAGGTGATTGGTGTATATATATATATATATATATATATAATTTTCTTAAAATAGAGTTGTTTGTGTTGCTTTGAAATTTCTTCTTGAAATTTATATTTTTGCTTTCTTGAAATTAGACTACCATGTGATGTAGGACAGTGCTAGCAAAAAGAACGCGGCAAAATTTTACCTAGGAATTAGTCTAAGTCTTTGGGGCATGTTAAAATGAATGTTTCATGGTTTTGAATCTCTGGATGGTGGAAGGGATTTACGGTGTATATTTTGAGAGGGCGAGGGTAGGTGGCATTTTTGTGTTTGCTAGGTTGCTGGAGATTCTGGATAGTGGTTAGGGTTATCAAAACATAATTATGGGTTTATGGTTGGCATTAGGAAAAACTATTTTGGCTTATAATATGAGAAACTAGAAAGATTGGTACTTTTAACTTAGGCTGTTCTAGTGAATCCATGTTTGACTTGAAACTGACGTCTGTGGAACTGACATGAACCAATTTTCTGTAATAATTATAGAAGCTGCGAGGCTCTTGGGTCTTAATAGAAAGTGTAGCACTGTGTCACTTTGCGAGCTGCCCAGATTTGGCCTGTTTTATTACCGAAACTGAGACTGGTGATTTAATGATTAGGGGCCGTTGAGCCTGTGAGTTAATAGGAGCTTCTTAACTATATTGATGATTGTGGTTCTGTGATGCTTTAGCAGGTGTTTCTTGTTTGTGTCTTTTGAAGGGATTTCTCTCCATTGTACTCCACATGGTGGATTTTAATCTAAAACATTAAAAAAATGATTCAGGAACTGTGGTTGTGCATTATTGCCATGCTCTCTGACTTCATGTTCTTATATCTGAGCAGGAGTTCATATGTACGAATGCATGTTTTGATGATTATTAGATTTTGATTCAAAACCTGTTATCTGGTTATCGTTTCTGCTTTTATTTTCAATGACATCTGAACTACATAATGTCATACCAAAACTAGATTTCTGAGGATTCATATGCAGTACGTTAGGGAGTCGCATACTCGCTTTATTCTGAAGCTTGTCATGTTTGATAATTTTATTTCTGTTTTTTTTTTCTGGGGGAATAGGTATGGGTGTTTAGCTATTAAGTGTCTTTCCTTTCTCCTATTTGTTTATCTTAGCTGGGACCTGTGGACGCAACTGTATATTTAGCCTTTTCTTAACCACATACTTGGCTTCTTCCTTCTGATAAATTTAATGCCATATGGTATTTCTAGTTCCAACTACCATCAAGATACCTGATCCATACTTTACAACTTACACGGAACTTCACTTAATGGCTGCGTCATTGTGATTGGGTATTCATCATAACATCTGTATGGCTTATGCAGGCTTTGAAGATACAAGCATATCATTTGGACCCGTGGAAGGTATATCACTGTTACTGATCTAAGCATTGTAGTTATCTTTTTGCGTGTTTATTTGCCACCCATTTACATGTTTGTGGAAAGCACAAACCTTTTTCAGTTAATGGGGTGTGTTGGGGGGGGGGTTAATAAAAGTGTGTTAAGTAGCTTTTTGTCTTAATCAAACTTAAGCAAAGAAAAGACATGGTCTATAAGGTCAACAAATCATCACGCTACCCTTTTGATCGCAACATTATTGTAGGCACAACTCCAGACGTCAAATGTGTTCTTGTATAGAAAAACCAATCAAAAAACTATCTTTTACAATGTGCTTGATCATCTTATAAGCAGAAAACTAGATCCTGGCAGTACAGCAGTCAGGGAGCAATTAGATACAGCCTCTTCCTTTTATGCCCTCAACTCACATGAAGAGAAAAACTGTAAGTGTACATCTTCAGCAGACTGGAAAGCCTCGACTGAAAAGTATTTTTCCCAAAAAGGCTTTTGAAGGAAGCTGAAACCTACACAAAAACTCTATTGTTTATCTTATTATTTTTTATAGCAATGCAGGCCAATCTCATCCTCTTGGTCGTAAAACATCATCATTGATCAACTTGTTCTGAATCAAAGCTTGAGAAACGTATCCTGCATTGACTAGATATACTTTCTCCAGAAGTCATTGTGGGAACTGTCTTGTTTCTTTGCCTAATATCAAATCCTGGGCTTTTGATGTTCTTTTATTGACTAACTTCAGGATCTCAAATCTCAATATGCCCTTAGGATGCTAAGCTTTTTCAAATAAATGCAAGATAACTAAACTCAATGGAGTTTTTCCCTCTATCTTTTTGCTAGGCTTGTTGCAAAAAAATAATTTCTCTTGCCCTTAGGAATCAAGATCATTTCATATGTGGTCCTGCTTTCCATCAACAGCAACACCACAAGAGCTTTCTCAGAAGGGGCATCAGGAAAGTGCCTTCTTCCATGTAGTATTCTAAGCCACTAGTGTGTTACAAGGTTTCTTCAGATCCTATATCACTATGCCAAATTTGACCATAGAATTGGGAACCTGCAATCTTACCCAAAATAAGTTCTTTCTCCATTTTTCATATTTAGCCTTGAAGTTTTCACCTATCCTGCAAACAATCTCCGATGACTTGCAGCTGCAATCACTATTTTACTCATCCCAGGAACCCATATATTATACTCATAATTTTAGCAACGGTAGTCCATTTCAAGAAAATTTAAAGAGATCCTACTGATGTGTAACTTTAGTAATGCATTTTGAAGGGTGTAGTGGAAGATGGAAAAAAAAAATTAACAATTCATGAATATTATCATGAAAAAATTTGTAAGTGCAATGCTGTTCTCATTTTAAGAGAAAAGATAGGAATAAGAGTAAAGTGCAAACATGAAAAATGCACCGCAAAACATGCAATGGTAAATAAAGAGAACTTTCAAACAGTTCACAAAATGGATAAAATAAAAAAAAAAGCCTCACAGTGAACAAGCTTCTAATTGAAATACTTAGAAGAGGTAGTCAAGAGACAACCTATGAATGCTAAAAGTGATATTGTATGCTGACTATGGCAGGCTTTTGGTGTATTGATTGTTTAATTGAAGGTCCTTTATCAGGGCTTGTGCCCTTTGTGATATGATGTTCATGCAACTTCTTCCATTTCATGTTTTCTGCAGTTTTCTTTTTCCAAATGGTGTGCTTGCATGTTATAAATCAAGCTTTTTATCAAAGAAAAAGAAGAACTTGTGAAGCAGACCATGGTCTGGCTGTAGAAAGTAGTGCGTGGTTGTTGAGTTTAGATGGCCCAGAAAACATATTAGTGTAGTTAAGCTCCTTGGTCAATGAGAATACAATGCTAGTGTCCGTTGCCGATCCTTTATATTGTTTGTATTTGCTGTGGTTCAATGCAGTGCCATTTTGTATTCGCTAGAACAAAATTGTATCTACACACTCTTGTATTCACCAAAGAGTGTAGATAAAACCTGGGTTCCTTTAGTAGATCAGCCCTTGGAAAATTGACATAAATTTGTCATATCCTTTATATGTGTTCTTGATCTCCTTATGAAATGAACAAGTTACCGAGTATTTTTGTGGCAATAATAAGTTTATTTTCTTATGCACTCTTTCAAGTTCAGTTGGCCACTTCATCATTCTACTTGTCTATTATTATCGTTCTACTTTCCTTTTCCTATCGATTCTGTCAAACAGATTTGCCTTTCTCTCATTTAAATTCCTCATTGTGCAGCCAGTCCCAGGCCAACACTCAATCTGGAAAGACGTCTGGATCATGATGGGCATCCTCTTGCCATCACTGCAGCTGATGCAGTTGCAGCAAGTGGAGTTCCTCCTTGGAATTGGAGGGAGACCCCTGGGAATGGTAAAGCTTTTTAAATTGAAATTTATTTGTTAACTTATTTCCATTCAAGATGTATTTTTTTCTTAACAACTTGGCCAGATGAATTTGTTCAAGCCTTGTGATCCTGAGCCTGGCTTTCAACTGTTTTGATTGAGATGATGAGGTCTTATGTTGACTTTTATATTATCTCTCTATTGGCAGGTGCTGAGAATCAATCATATGGTGGGAGGGTGATAGCAGTCAAGTATGGGGACTACACAAGAAGGATTGGCGTTGATGGCACTGCAGATGCCATCAAGGAGGCAATCAAGTCTGCTTTCAGATTAAGAAGTAAGCGAGCATTCTGGTTGGAGGATGAAGACCAGATAATTCGTAGTCTTGACAGGGACATGCCTCCAGGGAATTACACTCTTCACGTTGATGAAGGTAATTTAGCATCTATGCAGTCCTCTTCTTATAAAGCCTGTGCTCTATGTTTAAGTGCCTGCTGATGGATTGTTAAATCTGTATGATATCCTTTGTAGGCTTCTATGTTGTGAAATTCCATGAATAATCTTGTTTTTCAAAGACATGTTTAATCATGGAGTGTCTAAAGGGAAAAACAATCCATATCAACCATAATTGTTCAGTTTTTTTATTGTGAAGTTATTTCAAGTATTTATGTACCAAACATAGCAGCAACCAATAGGCAAAATCAATTGCAGCATTATTAATGACCTTCATCATTTCAATCCTATTCATGGACATTCAGAATGAAAGTTGCGGAATTATTGTTAAACACTAATGTAAATCATCTATTTCAGGACTAGCAATCAAAGTTTGCCTGTATGACGAGTCAGAACACATGCCAGTGCATACTGAAGAGAAAATTTTCTATACTGAAGATGACTACCGTGAATTTCTATCTCGCCGGGGCTGGACATGTCTAAGGGAGTTCGATGGTTATAGAAGCATTGATAGCATGGATGATCTTCGGCACGATGCTATATACCGTGGTGTGAGTTGAAGCATATGCTACAACTCGTATCTGCTATTTATCCATTTTAATTGCTCACATCACCTCTATAAAGTCACTGTTATCATGCTACTTCATTTTATCACAATGCCACAGCGGTGTAATTGTATCACACAATTGTACAGCATGCTGTAATTTTGTTTAATGGTAGGACTAGATCAAGTTTTTTCTTAATGATAATGCAGTGTTTGTAAATTTGTGTTTTCATTGGCAACCAAGTAATTTCATTTATCACTTGGGTAGACTGTTGATCCAGTCTGGTTGAAAATACTTGCAACGCAAATCGAGTAAAAAACCCCAGCCCCAATTGCTGTTGATATTATCCCCCCTTCCAGTAAATTCCAGTTTCCCTATAAAATCAGAAAAATCCTAGTTTCGCCCTTTTTCTGGGGTTGAGACATGCATACCACCCCCGGCTGCAAGAAAGGTACGAGGGTTTGTTTTGATTGGTTGAGGTGGCTCGTGTTGCCCTTTGCTTTATTTTTCAGCCAGCTCTTCAGCTTGTTTGTTTGTTATTCTTATGGCTTGTATATGTTTTTTCAGGGAGTTTGCTTCCTGATTATGAATTTGCTGGTATATATTTTGATCTGCTATATATAATATACTTACATTTTGATAAAAAAAAATAAAAGAAAGAAAGATACGAGAGAAAGAAAAAAGATCCATTCATATTCTACCAACGTGCATTCTGGCATAACAAGTAAGACAGGGGAGCAAGATAAGAGCTAGATTTGCAGTCCTTCGTTTCAACTTCGACAAGAGCACCCATAGATGGACACTTACAATAGGTACAAATCATTTTTAGCAATGTGTTTAGAACATGTGAATAAAAGATTCACATGTGAATAAACGATAGGCCACCTCTACTGCTCATCCCACTCATCGTTCTTGTACGAAACAAGAGTGTCGACCTTGTGTATCTGCATCATCCAACAACAAAGTCAGTGTGGGTTATCATTTATTCTCTCATTTATCCATCAAAAAGGAAATATTTTCACTAACAACTTGATTTCCTAACTTGCCTTGGTATCAAAAGAATGCAATTTCACCATTTGTGGATTGGCAATAAGTTTAGGGTCACTCTCAATCCAGGTGAATGGGACTGTAACATCTTTATCAGTGTACGCTAACACATCAAAAACACCTAAAGCAACAAAGAGTAGCATAATTCAGTGATTGTAATCAAGAAATCATCAAAACACAAAACAATACATTGATCAGGAATGAACATATAATTCTTACAAGCTTCATCAAGGCATGGCAGGTAAGTAATGCTTGATGCAATCTGACGCATGATTGCCTGTATCTCTCTCATAATTTCTTTGTCACTCTTTTCCCTTGACAGTCTGAAATCAGTAATCATGCAACCAATCATCTAAGACTTAAGAAGGGTTTATGTTAGAGTGATAAAGGAGTTTGGAATCTAGACAAGAACATACCCTTTCTCCACAACCTCAGCATCAGTCTCAATACTGAAATTCCACCTCTCTAGGACCTCATTCGTGGCCTTACTCATTATCACCAGAACAACCCTCTGTAATTTCCCAGCTTCCAGCCATTCTTTTCAGAATTCAAGAACCAATGATCAACAACAATAATCACAGGAGCATCAATTTTGTTAGATGCTAAGGAATAACTCAAAATAAAAGAAGACAAAAGTTGTAGACAATTTTTCATTCAGAATTGGAAGCCAACTACTTGCGTTAGGTTTCAATAAAGGAGGGTTTTCACTTCTGAGTTGCCCCTAGGAAATGAGAAAAACTGATTCATCTGCTTTCAGGTTAGCAAAAATCTAACATCGCTAAAACAAAGAGAGGGAAACCTGTACAGAGATAGATCTCTGGTACCTGATAACTGTGCATTCAGGTTAGCAATGAAGGATTTAACACCTTCATCTTGAGTAAGCAACATTGGGAGCCCATACTTCTTCACTTTCACAAAACTCTCTTCCGGATAAACCCCTCGATTGTAAAGTATACTAAACACCAATCAACCATTGAAGATTAACCTCAAAACACACAATACAAATAACAGAAATAAACAAGATAAAATAAATTAAAAACCAGAATCCTATAAAATATACCTGTTTGCTGCATATCCTGAAAAGGGGTTCAAATAGTAAACACAAAAGATTAGCCAAAAATTCTGATAAAGACCCAACAAACAAATTAACAAATTGAATTCAAGAAAGGAATCAAATGGGGACTTTGAGACTATCACATACCAAAGAACTCGCTAACAATCGCTGCAGAACCACGGAGAGTAATTATGTCTTTTGCAACCGTTCTGGATGCCATAATTCTCTTTCACCACTGTAAACCTACACGGGGAGATAAGAGGGGAAAAAAAAACAATCTGGGTCTGTTTCAAACAAAAGAATCAAATGTGGGTTTCGATTTTTGAACAAGAAAATTGGGTTTTGTTTTGTTTGAGATTTGATTGCAAGAAATCAGTGTTTGGTGAGGGAGTTATGAGAGAAACAGATTAGGGTTTGATGAAATGTAAAGACGCTAGGGGAAGTAACGGCTAGTTTTCTATGGCTTCGTCTCAAGGCGAAAAACAACGGCATCATTTTAAATTGCGCCTTTATCGGTAAGAAAAAGGCATGGGCTTTTTCCTGATTTTTTTTTTTTAAATTTGCGACAGTGCGCTCGTGGGGATTGTCTCAGACGTCACGTCGCTAGGTAAAGCGGCAGTATACTACTGAAAAGGTGGACTGGTGGGTGGCGGCAATTGTAAAGCACAAGTAATTGCTTATTAATTTAATAATAATAATTTTTTAAAGATATTAAAATAATATTTTTTAAAATTTATTTTTAATATAAATATATAAAATATTAAAAAACACAATAAAAAAACTTCAAAATTTTTAATAAGGATGTGCCCGCTACATTCCCAAACAAATTTCAGGGGAATTCTTGATAAGGTTCTCAACCTATTTTGTTTCTTAATTAGGTTTGTTTATATTAAATTATGCAATCAATTTCAGTTAAAAAAAATGTAAAATATCCATGTGAAATTCACGTGATTCTCTTTTTCTGAAAAATATTATTTTCTCTAAAATTATTATTTTGATTCACACATAGAACATGTTGAATAAAAAAATATAAAAATCCTTATATTTTTTATATAATATTATGATGATCAAATGGATTACATTAAACTATTAGAAAATAAAAATCACATGAGCAAATCAATACTTAATATTTTGTTAAACAAAACTAATAAAATAATCTAATTGAAAGTTTATTGATATATTAATTTTTAAATAAGCAAAACTAATAAATACCTAATTTAAAGTTTATTGATACATTAAGAAATTAATCGAGTTGAAAAGTAGACCGACACCTAATTAAGATTGTTTCTGAAACTAATGATAGGTTGTCAGCTTGCTTAAAAAAGTAACATGTATTAATTTTTTTTAAAAAAATAATGTAGATTAAATAGTTATATAAGTAAAAAAAATTAATGAAGTTTAACAAATGAATTATGATTAAAAAACGAAATATGGAACATATTAAACAATAATTTACCTTTTAAGATTTATTAAGCCTGTAAATTTATCCTTTCACTTCACTGCAGGCCAGATATTTTTTTTTTAATATAAAAAAATTATATATTTTTTTGTTGTTAAAAAGATTCTAAATGAAAATAAAAAAAATTTATACATACATGCAATCAAATAAATAAACAATTACGTGTGTTAATAAATAAATAAAAATATAAAGGATAACTAAAAATAAAATTAGAAAAATTAAAAAATAAGTGTAGATCAAGATATTTATTCATGTAAGATGAAATATTCATCCGGTTATATTTGCTAAATTTATTTATTAAAATAATTTCTTTATTCAGTCAAACAATAATAGAAATAGATACACATATTAAATTAATTGAATAAAATAAAAAGAAAAAAATATGTAAAATTACACATATTAGAAATATTATCTAAAAATAAAAAATATATATTTTTAAAAATAAAATTTAGATATACAAAAGATTAAAATAACTATAGATGAATCATAAAAATCTCTTCAAAAATTAAATACATACAAAATAAATAAAAATAATTATTATTTAAAAAAACTATATAAACAAAATAAAAGAGAGAAGAGACATTAATTTAAATATAAATAAAAAATAATTTAAAAAATATAAAAAAACATTAATTTAAAAAATAAAAAAAGCTATTCATTGCTGGACCTAGAAGCCCGTTTGACCCATTTTATCAGGGCCATATACACGGGTTTTTATTTTTTATTATTATTGATGGGACAGATGACGTGTCTTTACCATTAATAAAAGGCTGCCGGTACATATCTAGCTAAGATTTTTAAATCTTTAAATATGTTTTTTGTTGGCTCCTTGAATAATATCTTGAATGGCAAAGATAAGTATCAATCACCATGTTAATTCTGATCAGCCCTTCATTAGCAACCGGAGTCTGAGTGACAATAACGGTGCCTGGTGATTGATGATGATCAGAAGATTCAAGAAAAGAAAGAAAGCGACAAGTCTCTGTAGAGATCTCCAGAGGATGGGCTACAGGCATGCATGAACGTACATAAAGCTGCTGGTGCTTGCTGTGGATATTCAATGGCGGATATCATCAGTTCAGTTGACGAGTGGTCCTTTCCATGTACTGGAAGCTTTCAGCATGTAAAATGAAAACTCCAAAGTCTTTAGAGATGTCGTCATTTTGTGTTCATCGATTTCCCCATTTTCGTTAACAATGTTTCATGATAGACAAGTTATATCGGTAATCAATCGATATCATAGGGTGACTAGGTTAGAAAATTTGGGGTTTGTTTGTAACGCAGTTGAAATTAAAGTTGT
>Ga0325404_1001422_pt1 | contig 25407 bp, 10 predicted proteins | sample PopdelMetagenome_18_FD_205664 | JGI IMG/M metagenome (GOLD analysis project Ga0325404, IMG submission 205664) | Populus deltoides microbial communities from Bellville, Georgia, United States - Xylem-Control-R1 | ecosystem: Host-associated > Plants > Phyllosphere > Stem > Wood/Secondary xylem...
ACCAGCGTCGACGCTGGGTCAGCCTTTCCCCACTCTCCTCCTCCTCTTACTTCTTCTTATTCTCGTTCTCGTTCTCCTGCATCCATCTCTTCTCCACTGTTCATGTGAACAGTGGAGAGCTTCTCCACTATGTGTTGGGCCGAACAACTCCGACCCATACCAAAATGGTTGGGTTGGGTCCGACCTAGTCCAAAAAAAATCTGTGACTTTCCCATATATTTTTCTATCAAATTTTTGCTTCATATTGGTTTCTATTTTTTTACTGTAATGATACAAATCTGGTATTAAAATACCTGTTTTTCTATGAAATGTTAACAAAAAGAAAATTATATAAAAAAAATGTCTTGTTTTCTTACATGCCACTAACTCTCTAAAAAAAATCATATCATATTTTCATAAAACAAAAATTTTCAAATATGTAAGCATGCATTTTGGCTTTAATAACCAGTTTATTAACTAGGCTAATATTTCAAAAATAACAAAAAAAATTATTTTCTTTTCTTTTAGTATCTAGGATTACGATTTTATACGTAAGACGTATTCTTGATATTAAATTCTTTTGTTGATGTTAGAATGGTTAGGTTTTACCTGATAATATAAGGATCTCCTTACCGAAGATGACTTTTCTTAAACCATAGACAAACCAACAATTAGAAATACAATAGCTCGTTAGTATATATTAAATAATTAAACAATGCAGCTTACCTTAGATAGAATGTATTTAAGGTGCTAATACCTTCCCTTTATGCAACCAGTCTCCGTATCCAATCTCTAAGACCAGCTAGGATTTCTAGTGACAAAAATACTAGATAGTGACTCTCATTTCCTCTTCCCACTAATAAAAGACAAGAAATCCTTGTCTTCCTTATCTTTCCAGATACCAACCCAAGAGTGGACTTATTCACCGCACGCCGCACACGGACGATAATTGGTTGTGTAAATTGTTGAAAGAGTATTAAAATAAATATCTTGATTGATGGTGATAAGTTAAGCTCTCATATCATGAGAAAAAAATATTTAATGTGAATCCATGCTTTAATAAAATTTAATATTTAAACTATGGATTGGAATTTTTATCTAAATAATGATACACTTATAGGTACGTCACGGGCCAAAACGGAGCAACAGATGTTAACGTCTTATATGTATAGCTAGTTAATGGAGTATTGTAATTTGTAACTCACTTTAGATCTTTTGGGAGTTTCTTATAATAAGTACACTTTTTAATTTCTTGGTTTATCAAAGAGTTGAATTTGATCGCAATATACATGATAATTGAATTTGGTGATTTTACATTAAATATAATGATAAACCTTTTTTTATAGTGCATTTTAATCAAAATATTAAAAAAATAGAAAAAAACATATCCTTCTAAAACAAACACTAAATAAGCTCTCTTAGAATCTTAATAAATTGATTTCTCAACTCAAAACACCATTAAATTAGCTTTAAAACACAATTAAAAAAGAAAGAATATCCTTCTCAACCTAATCTACCTTTTTTTAAAACATAAAAGCCCAATGACACTCATCTTGTCAAGAGAAAAACATTGACACTAAATTTGGCTTTTCTTTTTGTTCACAAAATGAAGGCATCTAAACACTTTCTCTCTCTTCCATCTTTTTTTCGAGACTCTCTTTTCCCTTTCAATCTTATAAATTGAAATGTGAATAAAATAAGTTTTGAACTAAAGTAAAACCTCTTACCAAATAGACCAAAATGAAATAAAAAATATTATAAAGGCCAAATTCTTTAAAAAGGTTTCTAATGAACATTATAAAAAAACTACATTTTCGTCTCAATATTTTTTTTTATAAGCAATAAAATCATATTTTGTTTTGCAAAATCAAGTATCAGCATGATATTGAGACTTTTGTTTACCCCCATTATAGCCCATAGCAAGCTAATGGAAACAAAATATCACCAAGAAATCCTAACCAACATAGTGTGTAAAGATAAAATTAAAAAACTGGTGACTAGAATAGAAAATACATAAAGGTCAAAAAAATCCCAATGCACTGTCCAAACCCACAATGTTTTGTGCTAGGGTATATAGTGTTTTTCCCTTATCCAATTAGTTTTTTAAATTTTTAACTTAATTTTAATGTGATGTTTATAATATTGAAATGACAATTGTACCCTTTCACTTTTTTAGGTTAAGACATATCAAAAGACTGTAAAAAAAATGACAAGCTTTTATGGAGTATATTTGTTTCAATAATTTTTTAATTTGATTTTCACCTTAGGGACGTTACAAGAGTTAGTATAATTCCATGCATGAGGAAAGGTACTAACATTTTCATTTATTAAAACATAGATTATCATTTGCAAAAAAAAACAACATAAAATTTAAGGTTTCACTAAAAAAATGTTCTTCTTAGTATGGCCAAGCCCTTTCTAGAAAAATCATTTTTACATATCTTGGTATGGTAAAAAAAAAAAAATTGATTTGTTTTTCATAAAAAGAAAAAAGCCAAAACAATATTTTTACATATTTTAGCTTTTATTAATTTCTTTCTAGGCATTTCCATAAAAAATAAAAAATTACAAAAGTATATTGCATGTATTTTTGGGTTTTCTAACAAGTTTATAAAGCTATTAGAACTTGACCTAAATTAAAAAGCCAATTGAGCTCACATACCTAAATTTTCAAAAATAATAAAACCAATACCATTATCTTTCTAAACAAATGTTTGTTATCCATGTTTAGGGCAAATAAGCTCACAGCGAGTCATCGCCTTCAACATTAAAAAATAAAAACACAATTCCTAAATTTTCAACAAAAATAAAATTTTTTTTTCAATTTTTATTTATGACACCAGAATAAGAAATACCAAGTTGGATTGATATCTACTAATGCCAAAATTAAGAATATCATTTGTAATATTCACCCGCTAGAGTAAAAAATATTTGTATTTGTCAATGCCAGAATTGAGAATACTCTTAATATTCATTAATGCTAGAGTTAAGAATATTAGTACTAGAATTAGAAATAACTTTTACCCCAATATTCACTAACACCAAAGTTCAGAATATCATACCTTTTTCTTATTGTAATACTTATTAACGTCAAAATTGAAAGTATTGCTTAGTTGAATATTCATTGACATTAGAGTTGAGAATATTATAAGCATACCATCGATAACATAACACAACAAACCCTTAGAAATTTTAGACAAACCAACAATGTAAACTATCTTAGGTAGAATATTTTAAAGATGATAGTATCTTCCTTTTAGCATAACTAGTCTTGTACCATAGAATCTTTGTTAATCAGTTAGGGTTTCTAGTGACCATAATACTAGGTGGCGACTCTTTAAACAAGACTTTTCCATTCTAAGAATAAGATGCTAGATATTTTTTTTTAAGGTCGTCGCAATGTCAGGTAAAGACAAAGCTTATGAGGCCAGTTTAATGAGACACTTTGGGGTTGTTAAGACTTTTAGATAATTTTGTATAAGCACTTTTATTAGCCTAAGATGAAAAGGAATGTGCTAGAAATTTATGATAGATGCATAACATGTAGATAAGCTAAGTCTAGAATTTTACCTTATAGTTTGTATACCTTTTTACTAGTACCTCAAGAACCTTAGGTTAATGTATCTATGGATTTTGTTTTAGGTTTGCCTATGTAAAAAAGGAGTAGGGACTCTATTTTTATGGTTGTACATAGGTTTTCTAAGATGTCACATTTTATATCTTGTCATAAAATTGATGATGTAACTAACATAGCTAACCTATTCTTTAGGGAGATAGTTTGGCTTAATGGGATTTCTAGAAGCATTGTTTATAATCGTCATTTTAAATTTCTTATTTACTTTTGGAAAGTTTTGTGGGGTAAGTTGAGAACAAAACTATTATTTTTTACTATATATCATCCACAAATAGATGGTCAAATTGAAGTAGTTTATAGGATTTTAACTATATTATTAATAACTATCATTCAAAAGAATTTAAAAAATTAGGAAGATTGCCTAATGTTTGTTGAATTTACATGTAACAGGAGTGTGCTTTCTACTATTGATTATTCATATTTTAAAATTGTTTATAACTTTAATTCTTTAACTTTTTTGGATTTGATTTCTTTACTTGTTGATGAAAAGGTTAGTCTTGATAGAAATATGAAAACACAGGTAGTGAAGACTATCTTTGACAAAGTACGATGACAAATACAACAAAAGAATGAGTAATATACATTGAAAGCTAATAAGAGCAGAAAAAGGGTTATCTTGGAACTACATGATTGAGTTTAGGTGCATATGCACAAGAAAAAAGTTTCCTGAATGTAAGAGATCTAAGTTGATGTTGAGAGAAGATGGTCCATTCCAAATCCTTGAAAGAATTAATGACAATGTTTACAAAGTGAATATACTAAGTGAGTATGGTGTTAGTGCTACTTTTAATATTTTTGATCTCTCATTCTTTAGTGTGAGTGACGATTCAAGGTCGAATTCTTTGGAGGAGAGAAGAGATGGTGTGATCCAAACTATACCAAAGAATCTATAAGAAGTTCTAGTTGGACTAATAACAATATTATAGGAAAAAAAAGCTCAAATATGAATTCAATAAGTTTATTTAAAGTATTTAGGCCAAGGTGAATTTCAAGAAAGCTATAATTTCAACAAGTGATGGTCATACCATAGTTAAATTATCTATGTACAAGAAAGACCTGATTTATCTACTTCTTGAGCTTAATTAATTTCAACATTATAAGTTATCCTTAGAGGGAGCAATCGGTAACTATAGGGTTATATGTTTCAATGTGTTTTATGAATTACAAACTATAAGAGAATTTCTTATTATGTATGGAAACATAGGAGGCCAATGAAGAATTATTTTCTTATTTGTTTTGGATCCCAATATGTGACATCATATCCTATTCAACCAATGGTCTTTTTTAAGCAAGGATTTTATTCAATGATTGTTTTTTTTTATTCATAATGTATAACAACTTAGCATTATTTTTAGAATTATTATTCATGTTTTGGGCCTTATTTGAGATACTATGGGTCATATTTTAATTTGGGTTGATGTTAGTCCAGTAGGTCATCTAGGTTAGCTTTATTTCAAGTATAAATATTATTTTGTAAGACATTATTTTTTTGAGTTGGATAATACATTATTGTCGCATATCTTATGTGAGTTGTGAGAGGATATCTTGTTTTGATTTTTCATCAAGCTACTCTGACTTATAGAATAATTAAGCAAGCTTCATGGCTTCTTTCATATTACTCATTCACATCTCTTTATAGGTGTTGAGTAGGTATTCAGTTTTTATAGTCTTGATGCCTTAGTATAGGTTATCATTGTATCAAGCTCAATCACAAGCATAAATTTAGCTTTCTTGAGAAGGGTCGATTTGACTATGGGTTTCTGGATCTTTATATCCATGGGGTTCGTATCAACAAACCACATAAAGCCACAAAGCCACATTGCTCTAACCCTACTCCTGATAACCTCTCCATATGTTTTTCTCTTACTCCTTATGTTATTCTTTTATTCAACATACTCCCCTCATATGCATTAATTAACTTAAGTATCAGAGAGTCTTATATTCCAATAAAGGACTTGTTTTTGTAAGAAAGCTCGTGGCAGTCACATTATCCATACTTTTTAAAACTTGACTTGAAATTCAACCTATGGTAAGGCTCAGGTTACAGGTCAGGAGGGTTAACTCAAATGAATTATTTTTTTTTTGAAGAAAAAGAGAGTAATCGATTTGATTCCCTTATTTTTCTTCTACTTAAATTAATCTAGGTTTCAAGTCAGTCAAGTTTTAGATAGATATGTAATCGGTTTGATTTTTGTAATGATGACACCGTCACTTCACTAACTATTATTAAGTCCAGACACTCTATCAGCTTAAAACGTTGTAGTGGAAACCTTAATTCACTCATAAGTTTTTACAATTTTATTAGTATCAGTCTTCATTCTAGGTGAATTGTCTTGGTTTAAAAACGTCCGAAATGGAGATTGGTTCTGTCTGAAATGCTATTGTGAAATTTATGGGTGAAGAAAGATTAGAGACACAATAGTTCTTCATGGCCTTGTGGCAAAGATAACAAATTGATTGGAGAAAGATGTGAGCAGCTACAGATATCCTCAGTAGATGTCGCCGACGTTCCTTTGTTATTGACAGAAATAGAGTCAACCAATAAAAAACAGCGAAGAATCGTCCTATTCACTCAATGACAATAGCTTGCGAGACCATGCACATATCAATCGTCCTATTCACTCAATGAGGAACCAACGAGAACTCGCAGTGAAGAATCTACAATCCCTAAAAGTTGACCTTAGGGATAAGGATTCTCTAGCAGGAGGAGGGTTTGATGAGAACCAAGCTTTCAAAGCTATGGTAGAGTTCAATTCGAAGTCAGAAGTGAACAAAATAGTGTTGATTTAAATGCATTATTAGGATGTAAAGCTGTAAATTGTTATTAAACATACAGAGTTTAATTTATGAAGGAACGGAGAGAATAAAATTCAGATCAACTATAAGATGAATTTTGTAATTATTTCTTTTACCAAACATTTGACAAAAGAAAGGAAGAAAAGGAGAGGAGTGCACTTCAAATATGTAGGTTGACAAAGTTAATCAATTAGTCCTCGGAAAGAATAAAAGGCAGGTCTGGAACAAAAACTACAGTCAAACCTACAGCAGGGATTTTTTTTAATAATTTTTTATATCATAGGGATTTATTAATTGGTTCAAATTATATACAGGGAATAAGTTATATATATATATATATATATATATATATATATATAAACTCAAACAAAACACTATCACCACACATCATTTTCCTGGAGCCTTAAAAGAAGGCTAACTGTTTTAATTAAAAGGATGCTCGAGAGTGTGAATATGGTTGTTTTTTAAAATATTTTTTACTCGTAAATATATCAAAATAATAATTTTTTTATTTTTGACATCAATATATTAAAATAATTTAAAAATACTGAGTTTTTTAAAAATATTTAAAAAAAAACAGACTTAACTAAGAAGATTCTCGTTTCCTCCCTCTCTTACCCAGATTAAAACTTGATTAGTTAAACTAACATGTTTAATTAAGTGACTTAATAGCAAGTGTTAACATTGGATCAGGTCTTGTTTTGGAGTTTATTGCAACCGATTAACCCAAGTCTTTGTGGCCCCCCATTTCTCGGACCACGTGTAATAATAAACTCAGTGGCTTTAATTCTAAAAAGGGTGTTTGTTTAACATTAAAATAACATGGATTTCTTAGTTGGAAAGCTTACATGACTAAAAAGCTGTTAACTTTCGTGAAATAAAGTACTCAAAATATGAATTTTTAGTACTATAAACTCTTTCAAACACTTTTTGATGGATCATGGGTGGGCATGAGTTGTACTAATTACTCTTCTCTTAACAAAATTAGCTACTAATTAATTAATTAATTAGTCAATGACCACAAGCCGGGCAATGTTATGATTTCGAGTCTTTTTTTTTTTTTTTTTTATTGATACATTAGCATTTGTTGATTTTTTTATCTGCCCTTCAAAAAAAAAAGGCCAAAGAGAGGGTAATAATTCTTCTTCTTTTTTTTTCTCAATAGTGTAGGTATACGAGGGTCTTAGGCTTTTTTTTATTATTACTATAGGTTAGGTGTATTTTATTTTGATAAATTAAAGATATTTTATTTTGATAATTCATAAATATTTTATTAATTATTTTTTTTTTAACAAAGAATACTCAGAAACCATAAAAAAGAAGACGAGATTCTTCAAGAGTAAGTTCATTTTTTCTCCATTATGAGTGATATATTTATTTTTAAAGTTTTTTTTTTAAATTATGATTATTTTTGCAGTTAACTATATTTTTTTAAAAAATATTTTTTATTTTAAATTAATTTCTTGATTTTTTAAAATTGTTTTGATGTGGTAATATCAAAAATAAATTTTAAACAAAAAAATATTATTTTAATATATTTTTAAAAAGTTTTGACATATTTTTTTATTATAAATTATTTATATATATATATATATATATTTAAATGCTTTAATGTGATAATATTAAAAATAAATTTTAAATAATAAAAAAATATTATTTTAATTGATTTCCAATTTAAATCAAATAAAAGTCTGTTAAATATAAAACACTGTACACTACTTCTCTCTCTGAGCTTTTAACTCTAATAAAGAGAGGGGTTTGGGACAGTGTGCATTAATAAGGGTACCACACTATTGTGTGTTGTGTTTGCGTTGAGATAGAGAGAGAGAGAGAGAGAGAGAGAGAGAGAGAGGGTATCTTTTCTTTAAGAGCAACAGCACGCTTTGCTTCCTCAGCTAAACAACCTAACGTATTTTTAGAGCCCCTCCCCCTCCCCCTCCCCCTCCCCCTCCCCCTCTGCTTGGGTTGCGTGCGTTTTGCTCCAAAATTCCTCGTTTCTTGTTTTTGGGTTCTTGAGCTATCACTTCTAGATAATATTAGATAAAGGGAATCTCTCCCTCCCTTTTTACCCTTCTCTGGTTACCCTCTTGTTTCATTTGTTTCTCCTCCTTTCCACCTCAAACCACCTCTCTCGTATATTCAATCCCCTCTTTGTACACAAAAAGCAAGTGGAACTCACCATTATCTCTCTTGTTCTTATCATTGCCTTTGGCCTTTGAGTTGTTGAAACACCTTTTCTTTTTTGTGTTATTCACTCTCTCCGTGGGGTTTCTCTTATTCAGAGAGAGAGGAGATATATTAGTGTATTCTGTTTGATGGGTTCATGAGGCTGTAAAAGTCGGTTCTTGTAGAGATCATAAGGTCCCGTCAACACTTCAAATCTGGCTTCTTGTTTTTAGAAGGGCTTTCTTTTAGTGATTTGAGGATGTGGGTGTTCAAGGTTTTGAGTGCTGGTTAAGAATTCCGCTAACTTACGAAGGTATGTAGCCTAGTACGAAGTCCCCTTTTCTTATCTTTTGGTTAATAGTGTATTTGTTTTCTTTGCTCATATTCACACGGTTTTGAATAATGTTTTTCTGTTTTGCAGCTTGTTAAGCCTTGCTGTTTCACGTTCCTGTGAAGTTTTATAGTTTTCTTGCTTGTTTCTTGTGTCAAAAGTCAAAGAACAAGGTGGTTTTTATCTGGTGAAAATTAATGGAAGGTTGTTCGAAGAATGTTGAGGCATGTCCTCGGTTGCTGGATTTGATTCCCAAGGAAAGAGAATGGCTTGGTAAGAGAGAAGATGAAAGATCTTCCTCAGAGGAGAAAAAGCTTGAACTAAGGCTTGGTCCTCCTGGTGAAGACTGGTCTCTCAAAAACACCAGTAATAGAGAAAGACATGAATCTCAACTTAACTCTTTTGGTTACTTCACCAATGGAAATCAACAAACTCACAAGTTTCCATCTTCCGCTGAGAATTCACATGTCTGGTTCAATCAACAACAGCAGGGACAGGTGGCTCCTCCTCCATTTCTCAAGTTTCCATCATCATCATCAACACCACCAACAGCAACTGCATCCCAGCAGAGCCTGCCTGTTATGGCCAAGGAATCCTCACAGCCCTGCTGCACTAAAGCGGTGGTAGAGTTGCAGCAGGGTGCCGAAAAGAAGGCATTTTCACCTCCGGCTCCTGCCAATACAGCTGTGCCCAACAGCTCTCAGAAAAGGTACTCCAGCTTTTTAACCTTCTCTGTCTCAGTTTGTTTTTTTTTGTAGCTTTTTTGACAGAGGATAATCATTCACATGTTTACTTGGCTAGATGTGTGGTCCTTGTCATTGTTTCTTTCAATTTCTGCCAGTATGGTCTTACTTTCACTTCTTAAATTTGATTGATGAGCTGGTGCATGTGATAATTTCTTTTTCATAGTTTAAAATTTTACCACTAGTTCACTGCTGATACATGTTGCCTGTTAGCTTAGTTTGTCTATCGAAATCCTTAACTCTTTTCCTTCCAATTTGGTCCAAGTTCTGCTTTTCTTGTTTTTTTTTTTTCCTTTACATGGATGCCTTTTAATGAAGTTTTGATCTTATCTCGTTCACTATTATTTTGCACTTTATTAAGTTCACAGTAAGTGGGGCTCCTTAAGAATCTTCAATCTGCTCTATATTATTAGGTTCTGTCTTTTCTTATATTTTAGACTCTGAAGTGCTTTGATTGTAACTCTTCTAAAATATACTATCAAATAATTATGATTTTTTTTTAAATATGAGTTGCAAACTTATTTCTTGTCTACTTCACTCTTTAATGCTCCTTCAAAACAGAACTGCTCCTGGTCCAGTTGTTGGTTGGCCTCCAATTCGTTCTTTCAGGAAGAATCTTGCAAGCAGCAGTGGCAGCTATTCAAAACCAACCGTTGAGTCTCAAAACAAACCAGTTGAAACTTGCAAGAAAGGGTTATTTGTCAAGATCAATATGGAAGGTGTCCCCATAGGAAGGAAAGTTGACCTTAAAGCCTATGATACCTACGAAAAACTCTCCACTGCTGTTGATGAACTCTTTAGAGGCCTTCTTGCAGGTTATTGTTCATGCAACCTCTGTGTAAAGTAATAGTTTTACCCATGTGGTCAGCAATTCCCGCCTTTTAATGGTATTAATGGATATGATAGAGAGCAATACCGTCTTTTTATTTATTATTTAGCAATAAGGCGTCAGATTTGATAGTTGTGTTAAATTATAAGCACTCCACCAGGTTTATTGCGTTCTTAAATTAATATATGCACCGTCCATTTACAATCCGCACAGGCCATGGCATATCCGTTGGTCCAATTTATGTTGGTTTAATTGTGTCTTGAGTTGTAGTATTCATGGATCATTTGCTGCTTGTTTATTTTAAACATGCGTGTTTCTTGCTAGATAGACAAGGGGTATCTTATTCTGTATGTCTTCTGTGTCCTTTTTATAGCTCAAAGAGATTCCTCTTCCAATGGAATCATGGACAAGCAAGAGGAAGCTAAGGCAATAACGGGTGTATTGGACGGAAGTGGAGAATATACCCTTGTTTATGAGGATAATGAAGGAGACATGATGCTTGTTGGGGATGTCCCATGGCAGTAAGCACAATCTATATCACCGTGGTTCTCATTCATATTATATTCATACTATAGTTGGTGATTATAAGCCAAAAACCAAACGCCATTTTATGCTTTTATGTCCTCTAGCATGGCCCGAATAACTGCATTAGATTCCTAATTATCAACCGTGATATCCTGCCAAACCATCTACTATGTTTATTATATGTTTATTTTATGCTTGATCTGTGTTGAGTTCCATACTCTACATATTACTATGTCCACCTGAACTAACTTCATCTTTTTTAACGTGGTTTGTAGCATGTTTGTGTCCACAGTGAAGAGGCTGCGTGTATTGAAGAGCTCTGAAGTTTCTGCGTTGAGCCGTGAGTAATTTATTATGTTGCCGGTAAACTTAGCCTTGATTAGCCGGTTAGTTTCCTTACCTGCGTGGTGCTGATTACCCTATTTTGCTTATGTGATACTGTGTTTTCAGTTGGAAGCATCAAGCAAGAGAAGGTGGCCGTGAATTAAGAGGAACAAAGAAATTAAGATGAATTTTTCTGTGAAGATTCTCCACTGAAGAGTTGATTTTGCGTCCTTGTTTTGTTTTTATCAATCTTGTATTGAGCTTGTGCGACTCGAAGTATATATAATTATTATATTTAGCTCCTTTTTCCTTGTATCTCTTCTTCTGTCCAACATAACGCTATTATCTTGATGCCCCTTTCTTTTTGCGACGCTGTGTGACAACCGTGTTTGGAGCCCAATGAACAGTTTTTGTTCGGTAGTGGTAAGTAGTGATAGCTACTAGTTAGGTCCACGTGGTGGGTTTTTTTTTTATATAAAAAATGTTAAAAAAATATTATTTTAAAAATATAAATATTCAGATAATTAGTTTGAATGAGGTTGATAAATTTAGTTAATTTAATAATATCATCAACAACAAATAAAATAAAAAAAATAATGATTCAATACAAAAAATAAATGTTTGTCAATATTATAGAAATATATTTTCACAATATTCTCAAAACATCTCAATGGTTTTACTTCTTAACAAGGTAAAGATTAAATTAACACAAAAAAATCAATTTTGGATCGTGATCCAGTTATAAGATTGAAAGTACTATACATGAAAAATCATGAGGGTTAAAATCACAAAAAAAAAACAACACAAAAAAGTCCAAAACAAATAGAATAAAAATAATGTGTTAAAATTACGATAAAAAATAAATCAAAAGACACCAATAAAATTTTAAATTTGAGAGTTAAATTGAAAAAAAAATAAAAATATTAACAAAAGGATAAAAATTAAAAGAACAAAGACAAACAAATATAATAGACTATAAACTTGGATTGAAGGGTAAAATTAAAAACAATGAAACTTTCATAAAATATTCAAGGGGAAAAAATCATAAGAATGTGTCATATATAAAAAAAAAATGACACATTGTCTGCATCACAAAAATAACGTGTCGTCTGCGCAACCCAGAATCTAGGACAAAGATAATAATAAGAAAAAAACAATACACTATAAACTTAGATTGAAGAGTGAAACTAAAAGAAAAGAAACTTTCATAAAAGATTTAAGGAAAAAAATAAAAAAATCTTAAAAATAAGCATCAAAACTTAAACATCAAAACATAATAAATAATAAATATACATAATTATTCAATGTGTTTGTTTATACTAAAATAAACTCTTAAATATAAATTGAAAAATTTATACATACATTTAATTAAATAAATCAATAACCATTGTGTAAGCAATGAAAAAAAAATTCATCAACAACAAACAAAAATGAAATTGAGAAAACATAGTGAAAAATAAAGATCAAGATATCTAACATAGCAATACGAGTAATTTACCAAATTATATTTAATGAATTCCTCTTTAAAAATAAATTTATAATAGAAAAATACATAAAATTTATAATAGAAACCGATACACGCACAAAATTTATTGAATAATAATAAAAAAACAATGCAAGGTTGCACATATGAAAAATCCTATAAAAAATTAATATTAAAAAAATTTAATATATATAAAAAAATAAAAAAAAATCACAGATGAATCATACTTACCTCTTTAAAAATTAAACACACTCAATATTATTTTAAAATAATCACAATCTAATTAAAACATAAACCCAAAATTTATTTGAAAAAATACACACAAATAATGCATTATTTTTTAAAAAATAGAAATTAAAAAAATTAATAAAAAAAGGAATCATTCTAGGTGCTGTTGGGCCTGGCAAGCCTGACCCAATAAAGCAACGGCTTGCGTGTAGGCCTGCAAGGCCAAGCCCAAGCGCGTTGTCAACCCTAAGTATATAAAAAAAAGATGTCATTTGCGCAACCTAGAATCCGACTACTATGGTATCTAGAAAAATGGGGTCTTTTATTTTTTTTACCTAAAAACTCATTTTTAACCTATTTTTTTACTCAAAACACCTAGAAAAGACCCTATAGACCTTGTTAAGTCAATCCATGGCCACTAAAAATCCAAGAAACCGTCTCAAAAACAAAAATTCTTCCCGAGCTCAAATCTGTTTTTAGGTAAAAAAACACCTAAACATAATTGTTCTTGTCATATGAAATTTTTTGACACAAAAATTAATAATTTTGGTGGTCGTAATCTTATCTAATGATTACTTTCTCTCTCTAAAAAGGAATTCGACGATTCCCCCTCTCTCCTTCTAAAAAAAAATATCAAGATGTATTTTTTTAAAATTCAAGAGACCGATCACCTAATATCTAAAAAAGATAAATGATTAAAATAAATGTGATAATGAAAGTTTTAACTCTTCTTCTATATAATCCAAGATTTTCACTTCACTTTTCTGACTTTTAATTCAACCATACCTTCTAAAAAAATATGTAATTAGTAGCTAATTTATGCTAAAAAAATATAAAAAAAACCTAATCATGCAAAATAAAAATTTAAAAACCAAAATAAAAATTAGAAAAAAAATGCACCGGTCGAATATACTGTGAGAGAAAGCACAGTAATGCCTGTTGGCACATAGTATAATTGTGGTAGTTGCTCAGTGTTGTGCACGTGTGATAATAACAGCCCGCACAGGCTAGCTAGCTATGTGCCAGAGCCTAGCAACGTAGAATGGCGTCAAGAGACACCTAAGAGCAAACTCTTACAGTGGAGATCATTAACAAGGTTCGTTGGGACTCCTAATCAACTTGTATCTGTCCGATGCCCATCAGACAGACGAAGCTCCACCCTTTTGCTCGTAATCAAGGAGATTTTCTTGGTATTTTGCCAAAATAACTGCCATTTACAGTGGCCATGATTCATCATTATCGGGAAGATCGACATGTATTACCAGCAGATGTCATGTCTGTCTGTCGAGCTCTCCACAATCTGAAAGAATGATGGGCTGTAAAGCTCGCGCCCTTTATTCTCATACTTGATTCCATGGCAACAACTGCTCCTCCTTCAAAGGATCCTCTTGGCTTCGGGGGAGGAGAAAGTGGAAGCTTTAACACCCTTTTTGTATGACCCCTGACAATGACTTTTTGTACCAGGCCTCCACTCTAAATTCCATTCCTCTGGGTGCCCTAAAACTGCTTCTCTTTGGAAAAGAGATTCCACCGTTGATCTTGGATTGTATGGTTGTAATTTGCTTTGGGTCATTTGTTGTTGTTTCATAGTCAATGTTCCCAGGAGCTTTAAAAAACTTTTGTGTTTGGGGACTCTTGAAGGGTCGTTTTCGTTGAGAGCTGCCTAACTTCTAGGGCGAAAACGTAGAACGGTCCTTATTCCGAAGGAACTGACCCTACTGTTTATGTATATATATTATTTATTCAGATCTCGAATGCAATTAAAGGAGAGAAAACTAATTAATGTTATAAAACCATGTAAACAACATATTAAAAAAACTAAAACAAATAATATTTTATTCATGAGCATATTCTTAAGATATTTATTCGTATTAAGAATATCATAATTAAAAAAACATTAGTTAATATTATTATAAAACATATAGCATTACTTAAATGTGCGACCTCATACCAAACCTATGCTTGTTGGATAATTATTTCTACTTTACTATTATTTGTATTTTTTTATATTAGAATTTGATAATTAGTGTTCATGCGTGCATTACTTTTTTTGTTTCAAGACTCTTCCTATTGGCTGTCATGAACTATAGAAGAGAGAAAAGTTTGATCATCTCTCAAACTCGTACCCAATCTATGTTTGTACTTTTTTTTCTAGTCCTTAATTTTAGTTTACTTTAACATACATCTAATTGGGGTGGTTTCTTTTGACTCGGTTATTATTATTATTATTATTATTAAAATTTGATAATTTATGTTTATATATATTCAAAATTTCACAATCAATTGGTGATGAAGCTGCCAAAAAATTTAAAGAGAATTGAGCTTTTTATAACCAACGATGGATTGTTGAACAAAAAAACTAGACTAAATAGACTTAAAACACTTGCAAAACAAGTTCTCTATATGTTTTTAGGGGAGGCCTATGATATTTAAGTTAGTGTAATGGAGGGGAAAAATTATCCAAAAAATTCAATGAGAATATGGTTTAAGAATGTTTATGATCTATGAATATAGAAATGTTTTGTCCTATCCATAATGCATGAGTGATAAGGTATATATTTACCTTGTTTAGAGCAGATCACATGATTTACATCACAAGAAACTCACTATAAAGAGTAGCTCAAGAAAGATCCTGATTGTTTTAATACGACAATCCTTGATTGACTTCTTTGATTTAGGAATAAGATTTATTTTCTTATGAAGCATGACAAATGATTCTTCATTCTTTGTTTGTCCAATCAATAAATAAAGATTGTGTGTGAATATTAAGAGAACCTATTTCATGCGGGAAAACCATTGTGCATTGGTCATGATTCATTATGGATTATAATAGTAAATTGTTATTTTTGTTATTCACTGTATCAACCTAGAAGTTTAAGCTCAAGGGTTAATAGACTTTTTTCTTTGATCTATTTGTCATTAATATTTTTTATTAGAGGTATAAAGGTCTTTTTATATTTTTTAGAATAGTAAAATACCTTCACTGTCTTTAAAGACACAAATCAGGTAATTGGTTGCTAATGACTTTTCTGAGATTTCAATTTTTTTTTGTACATTTCAATTACTAACTTAACCTTGAAATCAAAATAAAATTAGGCTTGTTTTGAGGATATTTATGGAATTTTATATTGGTTTTTGCGTTATAAGCAGATTAGTAGAGAGGTAAATTGGTATTTTGCATTAATTAAAAATTATTAAATTTGTTAGGTGTGTTGATATAACGCAATACGCGTGGGAGGGTTCCACCATGCTTAAGCAGCGCGTTCGACATCCTTTGATAGTAAAAAATTACCATATGTCATATCAATAGATTCCTTGATGCATCCTCTTCCCGTAATGGGAGCATGTGTTATTGTTTTATAGATAGAATGCGCTGAAGACATCTTTTTTTTCTCTTTCTTATCTCCTCCCTCGAAGTTTGTATATGAAAATTAAAATTTCAAGGTGGTCCCCTTAGTTAGAAATATTATAATACCAATCCTTATTATTTTAATTTGTTATTTTTGTCTTTAGATCTTTTATGAATTTTTATTTTGTTTTTTAATTTTACCCTTCAGTCTAGATTTTTTTATTTTTTTAGATTTGGTCATGGATTTTTTTTCCTTCATTTTTTTCTTATCTCTTTTATGAAGTTTTTATATATTTTTTTTCAATTCCATCTTTTAATCAAAATATATAGTTGATGTTTTTAAATTTGGTCCTTCTTTTTTTGGTGTTTTTGTTTTTCCAGATTTGGTCTTGGTTCGTTTTTTTTTTCTTTATTTTTATCTTATCTTTTTTATGAACTTTTAATTGTTTTTAATTTCATCATTTAATTAAGATATTTAGTTTGTCATTGTTTTTAAATATGGTCCTAATTTTTTAGGTGTTTTTTTTCTTTTAAATCTTTTGTAAAATTTATTTTTCTTTTCAATTTAGCCTTTCAATCAAAATTATACACCCTCTCATTTATTTATTTTTTCAAATTTGATCTCTATTATTTTAATTGCTATATATATATATATAGGATTCATGGTTTTTTCAGGTTTAGTGCTTCTAATTAAATGGCATAAATCATGAGCTTTATGATCTAATATAGGTTCTCATCCTTTTTTATGAACTTATTTTCTTTTTCGAACTCATTACTAGACGTTGATTTTTAAAAAATAGGCTTCATGGTTTTCTTCGTTTTTTATTTTTATAGGGTTATCTCAATCTCATGACATTGCTTGTGGGTTTAGAGGTAGGCTCCCCCCCTCATTTTTTTCCTTTCAGATACTTTTTTTTCTTTGGAATCCTTTTATATTACTATTTTTTTAATTTCATCATTCAATATTTGGTTTATTAAGAATTAACCTTTGTGGTTTTTTCATATTTGGTGCTACAAATCAAACGACTTTAGGCATGAGTTTTATAAGTCGACAAGTGTTGGTGTTATTAATTTTTTATTTTTTTCCCATCTCAAATTTTGACATTGGCAAAAACTTCATGCACTAAACCAGTCTTGCAAATTCAAGAGCTCTACCATATAATGTTCTTTCCATACAATGATAAAGCCTTTCAATACCATTCATCAACGCCTTCTCATTCCAGAGTTTTGTTCTAGAAAAAGTTTATTAATTTAACCAAATCTTCTTTTTACACACATACCAACCCTTTTCTTGCATTTCTTGTTTGAGAATTAGACCACATATACTAGTGCCTTTAAAGAGTTGCTTTTTTAACTTAATTATTCACATACCAGCCACATAACCTTTATTAAGTTGCTATTAAACACAGTGTACCACCATTAGTCTTTTTATGCCAGCACAATAAATTCTTACATTTTCTTCATTGGAAGCTTAAATAGTCATCCTTAGTACTAGCTATACTTTTATTTTAAACACATATTTCTCATAGTTGTTGAATGGTTTAGAAGGACATCAAGTGGTAATAAAAATAAAAATACCACCTTTAGAAGTAGCATCATGAACAACCTATCAACATCCTCATCTATCCAACCATATGAGAACATATATCCTTGTGCAATGATAGAAACTAATACTAAGAGAATAAATTGTAACTTAAAATGGGTTATCGATCCAGAATCCCTTACCCTGATGAAAGAATAAGCAAGGTTTCTAAAGGTACTAGGCATGGGGAGCCATAAATAACTATCACTGTTATTAGTTTTAAATATGGGTAAGAACTCTAACCTAGTAGATTTATTAGAGGAATATTCATCAGTTATGGAATATGATTTAGTCAACTTTATACTAATGGCTAGATGATACTCTCGGCCTTTGACAAATTCATGACACGTTATAGAGAGGCCTCTTCGGTCTTATTTTTTAAGAGTTGTATTGAATTGAAAGGATGCATAAAAAAGAATCGAGACCTGACCTAGTTTTGTTTCATTTTGACATTGCTTTAATAGCCCTTTAACAAAAATATTTCAAGATAAAATAAAGTCCATACCTGGAAGGAGAGGAGAATGGGTTGTGATAAGATATACTAGAGATGTTTTGCTCTTGAGTGAACAAGAAAAATAAGGATGTTCTGCTCATTAAAGAGTACTAGTTCCAAGCTGTAACACCATACCTTCCTTAACAAACTCAGAAATATTTTTGTGTAACCACTTGTAAAATAGTAAAAAATTTGTAACGTATTTTTTCACATCCATATCACAATTTGATATCCTATTTTGTGTCTTTGCAGGTTATCGTAGTTCTGTCAAACGAGTTAGGATGCAACTTGAGCAAGAGTAGAAGGACGAGCATGAGGAGAAGGAGGAGGTTAAAGAAGAGACTAAAACAAAAATACAATCTTCGTCTTAGGAGATGGAGTCATGAAGAAATTTTAGACGTGCAATTGCTAGGATGGCTACTTACAATAGAAATAGGGATTCATGCTCTCATAGAGTGCTCAGTCCATCCTCCATTATGACTACAATTTCTCATTAGTTGATTCTCCTTCACAACCTGTTTCTCCATCACCTATTTCCCAATTCAATTTGAGCTTGAGAGTAGTTCATATTCATATAAAGACATGTATGTAATATGTTATGCACCCTTTCCTAATGTCGCATGGTTAGGGAAGGAAAGTGGGGCTCTGAATATGTTACTGAAAAAATCCCTAATTTTTCAAGGGGAAAGCTACATAGAGTCAATAGGTACCATTACAAGAATATCATAACTTTCTAATGCTGGCTATGCTTCGAGTTTGACTGAACACTTCAAAACTATACAAAGATTGACTTTTGAGTTTTAATATTAACTAGGATTTATAGTTTGTAAAAGTTTTAATATTAGCTAAAGGATGAATCCTAGTTAATGTAAAAATCCTAATTAATTTCATAAGGATATATAAATAAGATATTTTAATATTATAAACTGGATAATACAAACCTTTGAAGGCTTATACTAATTAATGGTTAAGTATGTTAATCTTAGGAGATGTCATAATTATTTCTTATAAATATGTGTTATAAGTTAGAGTATAGATACATTAATTAAAACTTCTTGAACATAAAATACTTTTTGATGCACAAAAAATATTATGAAAACACCCTTCTCATTAGAAGAAAAATAGAAATATAGCTTTAAAAACTTTGATACCATCAATTTAATGAATTATAAATTTATTTTTGTAAAAAAGAAAAAAGATAGACACTATTGCTAATATTAGGTTAACTTTTCTGTTGAGTTTGATCAAGGACATATGCATTAGAAGAATGTTCTTTACAGGCCATTAGTCACTTTAGTCCATAAACAAAGACATAGAAAATGGTCCACCATGGCCATCAATTGTGTGTAGATTCTTTAATCGTATTAAAATTCGATAGATGGATACAATCTTTTTTAAGAGATGGGTTTAAATTGAAGACAAAGAGTGAAAGACAATGATGATGAAGTTGGCATATCAAACATAAGAATTAAACTTTATATATATGTGTGTGTGCGCGCGCGCGCACGAGCGTAATTTATTGGAGGATTAAACTTATTTTAGTGGTTTATATTATCCCTATATATTGATAACCATACTTGAGAAAATTGCAAATTTTTGCAACAGTAGTAAGAGAAATTTTTTTTAAGTGCAATGGTGGTCAGTTGATCTCTTTAATTAGCATATACGATTATTTTATCAGCTAAAATATACTCAAGTATCCATAAAAAAAATTTCTTTAACTTCCTATTATTTTTTACAAATTCCTTATCTGGACTCAAAATTAACTATTCTTTCAATCTAAAATAAGAGTATCATATTGGCATGTTTTGGTGATAATGCACTTTTTTTCCAGTACATATTGAATGTAAAAATTGTTTTAGTAATGAAAAAATAACACTTTGGTTTAATTAATTTCGTTGAATAAGAGAGTACAACTTTATATAAGATGTTTTCTATAATTATGCTAAACTAATTTAGGTATGTAAATCTTTATATCTATAGGTATGTAAATCTTATATCTATAAAGATTTACATATCTAAATTAGTTTAGCATAATTATAGAAAACATCTTATATAAAGTTGTACTCTCTTATTCAACGAAATCAATTAAACCAAAGTGTTATTTTTGCATTACTAAAACAATTTTTACATTCAATATGTACTGAAAAAAAAATGCATTATCACCAATACATGCCAATATGATACTCTTATTTTAGATTGAAAGAATTGTTAATTTTGAGTCTAGATAAGAAGTTTGTAAAAAATAATAGGAAGTTAAAGAAATTTTTTTTAGAAATGAGTATCTTTATATATATATATATATATATATATAGAGAGAGAGAGAGAGAGAGAGAGAGAGAGTTAATATTGTACATATTTATCCCATAACTATATTGTTAAGAATATCATTTCTTGAAGGCTTGGTGAACACATCCACAAATTAATTTGTTAAAGCCACATATTTTGTTGCTACCAAACCATTTTGTATTTTGTCTCGAATGAAACGGTTGTCTATTTCTACGTACCTAGTCGTGTCATGAAAAATAGGGTTGGCTACTATATGCAAGGTTGTTTTTGTTATCATAATATAACAATGTTGTTGTCGAATGTGATATTCGTAAATGTTTCAACAATTAGCATAACCAAAATAATTAATAACATGTACCTACCATGGCTCTATATTTAGCTTTATAGAGGCAATATACATAATTTTCTATCTCTTTATCCACCAAGAAATAAGAGAGGCCCTAAAAAATATAATAGCCTATAATGGATCTTTAAGATGAAAGGCAACCATCCCAGTCCAATTCAGAATATGCTCTCAATGATAAATTATTTTGTGAAGTGAAAACAAAAAACTCATCCTGGGCTATTCTTCAAATAATGTAACATAAAAAATGCAACTTTTATATGTGCTTTGTGTAGTGCATGCATGAATTTGATTGACACATATACAAAATAAGTAATGTCCAATAAAGTAATAGTCAAATAGATTAAGTGTCCATAAGCCTTTGATATTGAGATTGATTTCTAAGCAATTCTCTTACTTCTAAGAGCTTCATATTTTGCTTCATTGGAAAAAAAAATATAGTTTTAGTGCCTAAAAAATACTTCAAATCTAATCTTTGATATGGAAGAAATTATATAAAAATTACTTAAGAGTATATTTAACAACAAAGTCATTATATGCAATAAAAATATCTTCAACATATATCAATAAAATTTTAAATGATTTCCCTCGCTGACTTGTAAATAATAAATAATTATCTTTGTATTGTACAAAACTTATAGCTTGGATAGTTGTTGAGAACTTGGCAAAGCATTGATAATCTTGTTTTAAACTGTACAAGAACTTGTTGAAGCAACATACCAGATTCTTTTATTGTAATGTAAGACTAGGAGGTGGAGATATAATTTTTTTTCTTGTAGGGTCACTATGGAGGAAAGCATTGTGGATAGCTGGTGAAGCCAATAAGCAACAAGCAAAGTCATTTTGGTGGTAGGAGAAAAATTGTCATGATAGTCTATACCTTCTAACTATGTATAACCTTTAGCCACTAAGCAAGCTTTGTAATGCTCAATGGTCCCGTCAAAGTAATATTTGATTTTATAAGCCCAATGACAATAAATAGGTTGTTTGATAAGAGGAAGAAGAGTAAAATATTAAGTATTGTTGGCCTCCAAAGCATTCAATTCAGAATGTATAGCTTCTTGTTAGTGAGAAAGAGAGGTTGTTTTAATGTTGGCTCAATTTTCTAACTAAATAGTAGCAACAAAAGAGCGATAAGTTGTGAGTAACGATGATAAGAGATAAAGTTATCGAAACGATACCTCATACCTCTTTATAGCCATACAACAAAAATAACAATGGCTTAGTTAACATTATTTGGTCGCAAACATAGTCACATAAAGCTAGATGGGTGGTATAGGAATGTTAAGAATGATGTAGAACAGGGACATAAGATGAACTAGTTAGATAAGGCTAGGAAGATGAATGTGTAGAACCAATGTAAGGTGTTGTTTCCGGTGGAGAAATGGGTTGTGTAATGTCTAAGGATGGAGTGGGTTAAATTTTAGAGAAAGAATCCAAAGGAGAAAGGTCAGCCAAACAATAAAAAAAAAAAAACACTAGTTTTGTATAAGGGTGGTGCATTGAGTGGATATAAAAGGAAAAATACTTTTTTAAAACAAACAACATCTCCATTAGTGAAACTTTAATGAGTGGTGAGGTCATGGATTTTGTAAGCTTTATGAACAACCTAACTAAGAAAAACACAATGTTTGGCAATATGATAAATTTATATGGAACATGCAAAATAATAACATATGCAAGACATATGAAGACTCGAAGATGAGAATAAAAAAGGACTTTGTCATAAAGTTTCTTAAAAAGAGTTTGCCACGAGAGAAGTGGTGTAGGTAGATGATTAATAAGATTGATAGTAGAAAGAATATACTCAATCCAAAAATATAAATGAAGATGAGCTTGAAAATAAAGGGATTGAGCATATTTTAAGGATGTGATGATGTTTGTACTCTACAATCTGATTTTGTTAAAATACATGTAAGAATGTTGATAAGCTATGCCACTTTGTTGAAAAAGGATTTCATTAAAGTAAACTTCATGTCATTATCAATTCAAAAGGTATCTATATAATCATTGAATCATGTTTTGGTAAAGAAAAAAAATTAGCAAGTAATCATTGTGTTTTAGTTTTTAGTTGCATGGATAAAAAATCATGTAAGTCCAGAATAGTTATCTATAATAGAAAAGAATAGTTAGCACTAGATAGAGAGGAATGAGATAAGGATCTTAAATGTCACAATGATTTAATTCAAAAGGTTTGAATAGAAAATATAGAACTAGTAGATAAAAAAAGAAAATATAGAACTAGTAGATAAAAGAAGTCTACTTTATTTTACAAATAACTAAACATCACAAGTATTATATGGCTTGAAAGGAAAACATAATTTTTTTTTCCTTTCATAAAACTCAATCTAAACGAAGGCAAATTCCCAAATCAATGTTGCTAGAGTTCAATAGAGGAGATAACCTAAAATTATGATGGATAATTAGTAACAAATATAAAGGGTTCAAGTTTTGGTTTGTCTGATGCTAATATAACCAAGGAATCTAGTACACCATTTTTGTTTACCCAAACTAATTGCTCACTTCTTCATAAAGTTTTGCAAAATATACCAACAAGAAAGAAAGGTTATGTAACATTCACGACCTCTCGAGAGGGCATAACATGTTTATGATAAACCTTAGCTTGGGGAGTCGTAAATTATTCTCACTATCCCTCATGGTATATAATATTTACTGAAACTGTAGATTAGAGAGCTAATTCATAATTGACTGCATTTCCTTTATCATTGGAACTTCCTCGACATTGTTGGTCAAAGAATGACTTCTCCATTGATTAAATATATTAGATTTATATTTTAGGTGTCCTATCAGATACCTGTTTAGTTTCTAGCATGTCTCTCGAACATGATGATCTTGATCACAAATAAAACAATATAATGATTTGTGATTAGATGAGTTGGAACAAGAAGAGTAATATTCTTGAATAGCCAATGCTGGAGGCTCATTTCTTCAAAGATCCATCATTGTAGTTTATGTTATCTCACATGCAGCCCGGGCCCCTAACTTTGTTGCTTATCTTCATGTATAAAGAAATAATAGGTCTTTTGTAACATTAGACAATGGATTCATCAACAAAATCTGCCCTCAAATTACACTGCATGACTTAATAAGTCCCATGATAAATTGCATCAATTTGCGTCTCTTATGGTATGCTCCATGGGAACAAATATTGTTATTATATGAGTTTAGTTCATCCTATAATCCTTGATCTCGAGTGAGACAAACAATTTCCCTCTCAATTTGGAAAAAAAAGATAAGAAGCATTGCTTTAAGAAAATCGATTTGAAAAGTCTTTCCAAACCTATCAGGCAATGGTTGAATATATACTGCTATGTGCAAGATCTGATGTAAGTTAATTGAGGATCATAAGATAAAATAATATCATTGCATCTTATCCATAAAACATGTTTATCTATTTATTTGTTGTTTGCATATGGTATTTTGATGGCACTAACTACGAACCCCAACTTAGATTAGGCATTCAAAGAGATAATTATAGCTTGACACCAGGTCAAAGAATTACCTCGTTAAGAGGTTTAGAAACAAACACTATTCCAAGATGACCAGAATGGTGAAGAAAATAAGGATCGGTGGCATGCTTGTCACCATCCGAATACCACTACCTGTTCACTATGGTGAAGAAAATGTAATGCATATCTATCATTGATCTTTCTCAACAAGTATAATTCTCTTTGATCTTTTAATTGAAGTAGAATTATTTTATTTTATTTTATAATTATAGAGATATAATTATAATTATTTTATTATAGAGATATCATTGATCTTTCTCAACAAGTATTTACGAATTTTAAAATTGATCTTCTTTAACTGATTTTATTTTTAAATAGAACCCCTTCATTAATTTTACTTAGGTTTCAACTAAAATTAACTTAATATATAAAGGTTCACATAATCTCAATATAAAACCACTAATTATTTCTTGTAAAATAATTTTATGTTCACGTTTATATAATACGTATAAGGAGATAAGGGCTTGGCATACTAATTATGTTTTGACCAAGAGGAAGCTTTCCACTAGAATTATGTGAGGGTGAGTGGAGGTGCCTTGTGTGTGTGTGTGTGTGTGTGTGTGTGTGTGTGTGTGTGTGTGTGTGTGTTATGAGTAGTTCTTATAAATCTCTCAAATCCATATATAATTCACATAACGTTTATTTATATAAAATCCTCTTAAATAATCTTTCAAATCTATAACCTCCTTCTTAAAAGAAAAGTGTTGCTACCAATTAAGGTTATTCAATGATAGAGTGCAAAAGAAAGATGCAGGAAGACAAGTTTTCTATTTTAATCTTGTT